>Ga0126342_10002865_pt1 | contig 27695 bp, 12 predicted proteins | sample Cyp1metagenome_FD_92528 | JGI IMG/M metagenome (GOLD analysis project Ga0126342, IMG submission 92528) | Coral microbial communities from Lord Howe Island, Old Settlement Bay, Australia - Cyphastrea 1 metagenome | ecosystem: Host-associated > Invertebrates > Cnidaria > Coral ... | reverse complement strand
TATCGCCAGCTGCTCAGACATGCCCATGTCCGTACATGGTAGGCTGCCATCTCTTCTTTCCAACAATGAGTCATGGCACTTTTCCCACTTGTGCCCATGACGCCGCAGCCGTAGGGGGTCCAACAAGTTTCTCACAACAGCTGAGAACCGGCCTGGACACAATGCCAGTGCTGACGGCGTGCGCCGGATCTGTCATCAGAAAAGGAGCGTGAAAAAAAAACACACACACACACAAGCCCCTGTGCGGCCGCGAGTGCCGCGTTCAAGGATCTTCGATCCTAGGTGTCAGCCGCTGCCATTGCCCCTCGCTCGTTCTTCTTCCTTGGGTGCTCTGGCGGTGGCGTGGTGGCCTCGAAGTGGCGAGGTGCGTTGCCGTGGCGCTGCCGTCCTCGGCCGCTGCTGCTGCTGACATTCGCGCGGCTCTGACCCTGAGCAGGTCCTGTGCTTGGTGTACTACCTCCTCTTCTTACAGTTTGACTTCTTGGGGTGGTCTCCCATTTTCTGACTGGACCTTGCATTTTGGGGTGGGCTCCCACTCGACATCTGGCCCGTGACATTTTATTGGATCGAATTTTGGCTTTATTACAATTCTTTTCCGTGGAATTTCACCTTTCCTGCTGGACAACGCTTCCCTTGATTGGTGGTTTTTCATTGTGATTGATTGGATAAGGGTACCATACAATCATTGACTGGCACAGCGCTGCACCCCGGTCCCAATTCCGGGCTTTGGACATGTTTGCAAAACTTTTGGTCTTTTTGCTGCTCTACCTCAACAACCTATCGTGGTGGAGTCCAAAGTGGGGTGAGGGTTTCGTGGTGGTCATGCATCACGAGAGAGTGGACTCGATGAGCTCCACGAAAAAGCATGAACAGGAGCTCCAAATGGTTTTCGAACCCTTTCACACCAGACATGCATGCAAACAGGTGGCCAAACGCAGTTTCAGACGGGCCTGCAACAGGGCCAAGCAACATGGTTTCACATGGTACAGAGGGTGTTTGGTAAGTGCCTCACATCTAGGCGTCCGACATGATCCCGGCATGCCTTCTACGAAATTACCTCCTAATTTACCTGGACTGAAACACAAATTGAGACAAAGATTGACGTGTTTCTCATGGAATGCTGGGGGCTTATCTTCTGATGGATGGGATGCCTTTCAAATTTGGATGGAGCGGCAACAGATTGACATACTGGCATTACAGGAGACGCATTGGCCCTTTTCTTCTGAATGGGTGCTTACTCATTACTGGGCTTTGCACAGCGGCACTGGTCAACGAAATGGAGGCGTGATGTGTCTGATTTCGAAGAAACTTTGTCCCGAACATTTGATTTCTTGGCATGAACCTGTACCAGGACGTCTACTTCATTTGCGTATACATGGACTTTCCAAATGTATTGATGTGATCAACATTTATCAACATGTTCATGCTTCGCACAGAATGGACCAACGTCTTGATTTCTGGAATCAACTTTCTGTTCTCTTGGACTCCATTCCCAAGCGTAACAATGTGATCATGTTGGGAGACCTGAATACATCACTGACAAGAAGTACTGCGATGGTGGGACTGGACTCTTATGCGTGGCAACAGACACGACGCAAGGGCCCTAACCACACTGATGCACACATCTTGCAGGATTTGATTGGCATCCATTGTATGACAGCTCTCAATACCTGGCAACATCACCTTGGGCCAACTTTTCGGTTTGATGATAAACATTCCAGGATCGATTTTATCTTCTGTCGACATCATCTGGCTGATGCCACTTCCCGGAATGTGCAGTATCTTCAGGACTTTCCCCTGATTGGGTTGTCTGGTGCCTCTCACATCCCCTTGATGACTTCTCTGCTCAAGGTCTGGCATACGGACACTGGGCCAACTTCGAAAACGGGCTGGACGAAAGCGCAGAGGCTTGAATTTTGTCAAGAATGGCTTCATCCATCAGCAGGTACATTACGATTGCAACAACAGGTGATTGACTCTGTTGACAATCTTTCTCCAACTGCGCACCCATTGGATGACACTCATGAGACATTGAATCAATTTGCACCCACTACGCGTCCACCTCCCAAAGAACCAGTTCATTTGGCAGTGGTTACACCTTTTCGCAGTTTTCAGGTGCATTCTCAACTTTTGGCAGATCTTCGAACTCCAACGCCATTGAATCTGTTCAAGGCTTGGTTCTACATACTTCAACGTGTCAAAGATCGCAAAAGAATGAAGATGGCCTCCAAACATGCACGGAAGGTGAGATTGCAGAAGATCTTTGATGCTGCAGATACTGCTGAGAGATCCAACAATCCTTTCAGGATGTACCAGGCCATACGTTCATTGGCACCCAAACAAACATTTCAAAAGGTCACCATACGATCTGACACTGGTGAGTCCTGAGCAGGCGGCTGACCTTCTTTGTGACTGGTTTCGTGGACTTTATCACGCAGATCAGGTATCTGCCTCATCACCTGCTTTTTCTTGGCCTTTTTCATCAGAGGAATTTCTTATGGGGCTCAGACAGCTTCCACTCACCAAGGCTCTTGATCCCCTCTATGCACCGGCCCCATTTTGGAGGTGGGCAGCGGAATCCATATCAGCTCATCTAGACACATTTTTGCGTTCATGTGGACAGGATGGCACTGTGCCAAAATGCTGGGGACGTGGACATCTTTGTTTCTTGCCGAAAACCAAGTCCAGAACTCAGCGTCCACAGGACCTTCGTCCTATTGCGCTGTTGGAACCTTGCGGAAAGGTGCTGATGGGTTGCTTGTCTGATCGCCTGCATGAACAATTATGGCCCACCTTGCGGGGATTACCCCAGTTTGCCTACGTCCCAGGACGTGGTTGTGATGATGCACTACATCGGATTGCAAGCCATTGCCGTGAGGTCAGAGCCATTGTTGATTCTTACAAGTATGCGGTCCACCAACAATCCATTGGAGCGATGCCAGGTGAGCTGGGTGGTGGTGTTCTTCTCAGCCTTGACCTTTCAAAGGCCTTTGATGCGGTGAACCGCGCACAGCTATATCAAGGGATGGAAGAACTTGGGGTGGATAGAAACCTGATTTTGTTTCTTCAATCTGTGTATGATGGTACCAGTTTTTCATTTGAATACAAGAACTGCCACAGAGAGTTTGCAACCCTCAAGGGTATTCGGCAAGGCTGTAAAGCCGCTCCACGACTTTGGACAATCCAAGCGGTGCTGATCTTAATGTCTATTGCCTCCGACATCAATGAGCAATGGATGCTTCATCACTCTACTCTTTTTGCAGATGACGGTTGTTTTCATCAGGTCGTGAATTCCCTGAGTGAGCTTCGCACACTGCTGACTTATTTGGGGAGAGTTTTGGACATTTTGGAAGCGGCAGACATGACAGTGAACTTGGAGAAAACAACTGCCTTGTTGCGTCTTGTGGGTCCCTTATCCAACAAAGCTCACAGCCTCTTTGTACGCCGTGGCAAGCAGGGAGGGGCATGGTTGAAAATTCCTCGGAAAAATGGCATGTTCACGTATATCAGATTGGCTCAACACATTCAATATCTTGGTGCCACAGTCAGCTACTACAACTTTGAACGACAAACGATGTTGTCACGGCTCAAGGCGGGTGAGAAAACCAGCCACCAACTCACCAGATGGCTTCACACAACCAAAGGTTTCAATTCACGCCAAAAAGTGAAAGTTTGGAGACAATGTATTTACGCCTGCTTTAGATACAGTTTGCTCCCAATTGGATTTACGCTGCAATCTCTCAAATTGTTTGATGTTGCATGTTTCAAACACTTGCGTCGCATCTGTAGGATGCCAACGCATCTTCACAGAAACACTCATCAAGACTTTTTGACTCAGCACAACATTCCTGATCCATTGGAACTGCTGCAGCACTTTTGCATCCAGGCGGCACAGAGGGACTTGCAAAGACGACTTCAATTGGCTGACAATGATATACTTCACTGTCTACCTGACATTGACTACGGCCAACGTTGCCAGGTTCTTGACCAAGCGCTCCGACAATTCCGTGAATGCAGTGGCACCTTTGAGGTTCCTTCTACGGACAGACATTGTTTGTGAACTTTGCCAACAGGTTTTTCTCAATCTTTCAGCGTTGCGTAGGCATCAGACGCTGGAGCATGACATCAGACCAGGACCCATCCGTACACCTCTTCCTACTGATGAGAAAACAGGTCTGCCAACATGTCAGAGATGTGGTGCGTGGTTCACAACGTGGTCGAGATTTCATTACCATGTTCAATTTGTGTGTTCCATTGCTGCACAGGAGCTCCTTGACCCTGGTGAAGAAGTCGAACATCGTCTGCGTGTTCAGGAATTTCTCTCGTATGCCAGCAGTCAGCAACTTCAGGCGCTTTCACTGAGACCTGATCTTCTGGCCTACTTTCATACCAGATGCTGTTTGTGTCAACACTTTTGCATTACGACCAGAGGTCTTCTGTCACACCTGCAATCAGCACACAATGATTTATTCAGGAGACATGAGGCGCACAACACATATTTGCTTGGCTTATGTGATCTTCAATCTCCCTGCGCATTTTGCGGTGTGGCATACAAGCAATACCACAAGTGCCTGTTGATTCGACAGTTGGCGATGCTTTTGACTAGAGATGGAGTGGAAGTTCCGGCAGGAGTCAGTGCAGACTCTCTTGCCTGTCCTATCTGTCGGAAGGCCTACACTACAAAGCATGGGCTTCAACGTCACTTGCGTGAGTACCATGAAGCTACGGAGGACTGCAATCAAGTGGATGACACCCTCATTGACATGCAGTGTCACTTGTACGAGGCCGTTCAGTCCAACCGCTGCGCTGACTTGCTTCAACTGGCAGAAGTGCAATCATTCCTGGCCACAAGGTGCATTCTTTGCAATCGACAATTTTCCAGACGTCAAGAACTGTCCAGACATTTCAAACACAATCACTCCAGTGAATGGCATGAATGTGAGAAGCGTGCCATTGAGTTGGACAATCAGTTCAAACCACAGTATGGATGCGTCTGTCAACCCCAATTGCATAGCAAACATATTTGTACTCTCTATTTGCAATTCATCCTGATGAGGATTGAACATGAACGTGCAGAAGAGTCCCTTCCCACTGCACTTCCACCTGACATGATGTTGGGACTTTCTGAACAAATTGAACCGCTTCTTTGGAATGGTCACGTGAAGCTCCTGTACAAAAAGCGACAAGTGAGATTTACACTCACCACATGCTGCCAGCTGTGTGGACTGCGTTTTGGCACTGCCGCACAATTGACTGCGCATTTACAGTCACAGCATGCCGAACGATTGCAGGAGACACTACATCTCAAAGAATTACTGCAATGGACCTTGTTCATGGAGTTGGGCTGCTTTTGCAATCCCAGCGGTGGCTGGGGAGAGGCATATCATGAATGCGTGGGGTTGAGTCAATTGGCTTTTGTGATCCAGGAATATGGTTGGCAAGTTTTGGTTCCTTGGACCTTTTCTTCTACTGACCTGACTACGGTGTTGGAGCCTTTGCTACCACAGCCGGTGCTCTTGCGTGTCACCATGGCCATGATGACCAGAAATTTTCATCGCATTTGGGATGATACAGATCTTCATGCAATGCTGCAAAACAATTGTCTCCTTTGCCAGGAAGAGATTGCACAGGAACGGCTCATGCCTCATCTGGTGGCCATACATGGTATCACAGAAGACAGGCTCAAATATCTGACCTTGCAGCTTTGCTCTGTCTTTGCCACTCTGGTGACTCAGGGTGGACACTGCGAATGGTGCGGAACTGTGTTGCCCTGCCGTATTGAGGGTGATGACTTGGTGGAATATCCAGAAGAACATTTGGTTCGCTGCCCGCTGGTGATTCAATTCAGCATTCTGCTGATGATGCCTGTTTGGTCGAAGCCTGCATTGATCCCATTGACTTGGCCCACGCATGAGGCCATTCTGGCCGCTCAGCGACAGGAGGAACTCAAGCTTTGGCAGTTCAATGCAGTGCCCTCAGACACATTTGGACTTTCCATTGACCTACTGGCACAAAGCGGTTTAGTGATGTTGGAAGATACTATGTTTGCAGGTGCGGTGAATCACAGATGTCTTTTGTGTAACAAGATGTTCTTCTCTGCCATGCGTTTTTCTGAACATTTGCATCGCACTCACAATTTCATGCAGATGCTGGCCTTGATGTGTTACCATCGTCTTTCCTTGCACATCCCAATGCCCTGTCGCTTTTGTGGCCTGCAGCACCACGCTACTCCGTGCCTGTCATTGCTGAACCTTGCCATCTTCCTGACCAATGGCTATGGAATCAGAGGAAATCGAGTGGATCGACGCGGCCAACCAAATTTGGGGCAATTTGTTGAACCAGGAGCAAATGAAGGCCCTTGGGATCGACGGCAATTCCAATGGCAGCAACAAACGCCCCCGACCGGAGGTTCAGAAAAAGAAGGACCCCAAGCACAGAGCCAACTCAGATTCCAGTTCCAAGACCCTGGTGTCGACGGAGCTTCTGGTCAAATTGACCAAACTGGTCATCCGTCACGAAGACTCCATCAATGTGATCCTCCAAGAATCGGAGTTCATATTACATTTGAACCCAGGGAAGGGGAGTGTCCTTCCTCAATTACTCCAAACGAGCCGCACCTGGCACCAAGACAGCTCAGCTCGAAAGATGCCATTGAGACATCTCCTGGCCCTCACCATGATGCAAACCTTGGAGGCCAGGACGAAGATTCTCATGGAAGCTGCCCCGACGGAGCAATTGTTTCAGGACTGTGTTCAGTACCACCTCGTGGTCAACAATCAGGACAAGACGATGCCGTTCCTGCGCTGGAACCAACAGCATCGATGTCTTCAGCCGACGGAGGCTCCAGGGATTCCCATAGCGGTGATCTACAAGAACATATGCAGCATCGTGAGACTGATGGCCGACAGCAGTGTGACACTCAGGTTTCATGCTCTGCGGAGGGCACAGGAGGGGGACCATCAACAGCCGGTTCCGTGGCTTTGGACTTTGAGCATGAGAAACAGGCCTGAGCTGCAGCAGCAATTAGCCGCCTTGTCGCATCACGCCATTTGGCAGCTCATTCAAGTGAGATTGAAGCCACAGACATTGGCTCGACAGCCGCTGGCGGTGCAGCTTCAGAAGACCCTTTGAGATTTGGAGTGGTGCGCCTCTTTTTGAATCCGAGTGGAAAAGCTTGTGCTGCGAACTCAGTCGTAGCTTGCCTTGCTTGGATGATGCTTCTAGCTGGAGGTTTTGTCTATGAGCAATGGCGATGTGGCTTCGAATTGATGAGAAACGTAGTTCATCACAGCCTGATCCCATTGGATTTGATGCGGCATGATCCTTTTGCGTGGCTGCTGTTTGGGGAGTGGTCAATTGAAAGATTTCTTACAAGGCAACAGGATGCCACTGAGTTTTGTGATTACCTTCTTCACCTTACTCAACCGAAGTTTCTCAATTGCCTTTGGGACATTCGTCCATCTTATGTGGATGGCTTGGACTCCGTGCATCTGGCTCACGAAAAAGGCCGACAATTCACACCCATCAAGTTGCCCTTCATTGACATTCACGCAGATTCAAGTTTCTTACAAGAACTTGTTGACGCCTGGCATGACAACCAAGGTCTTTGCAGAGCAGCTACAGAGGTTGGGAAACAGATTATTCTCTCCATTGATCGCCATGTTGACATTGCTTCATTCACATGTTCACAGCGTGTAGACTGTCCAAGGAATCAAATTTTGATGCCTCATTTTTGCAACTCAGATGGTGACATCACACATGCTCCCATGGAACTTTGTGGGGTGATTTTTCACTTGGGTGCGTCGCCGCACACGGGACATTACAGAGCTGGTTTGAGACACAACGGTAACTGGTTACTGTATGAAGACGGGCGCATTCCAGACAAGGTCAGTGAGTTGCCAGACTGGGTATGCAGAAATTCAGTCTTGCTGTGGTTTGTTCAGCCAAGTGCAAGCGCTGTCAGGACCTTGGAGACTGCGGGAGAGGCCTTTCGTACCATCTACACTTCACCAAATCCGATGCAGCATGCTCGTTGGTGATTGGCCTGATCTTACATTGCACTGGCCTGGCAACTATGCATAACCTTTGACTTCATGCCACTTGTTTTGCACTAGCTGCGGCCGCTTTTTGCACTCCAGCTGGCATCGTGTTCTTGCGCTGCGCCGCTTGCTGCTGCTTGTGACGTGCGCCGGCGCTTGGTGCTGCTGACTGGTGGCTGCGCTTTGTGAGAGTTTTTCATTGGTTTCAATAGGTGCGTCAGGATTCTACTAACAACCACCTGTAGTCATCCTGATTTTTCACCTTTAATTCATTTGATTTCTTCACTGTAATCCTTAGGGATAGTCTGGTGTGTAAGTCCATTTGGTTTGCCGCGGACGTCAAAATCGGCAACTTCGAATGGCCGACAGCAAAGCTGTTGCAGAGCTCGCCTGCTGACACAACATAGTGTTAATGGGGTGGGAAAAAAACACACACACACACAAGCTCCTTTGTGGTCTCGAGTACCACACTCAAGGGTCGGCTGACACCTGCACCTCGCCGCAGCTGTTGCCCACGTTTGACGGTTATCTTGTTCGCTGGCACGGCGTGGTGAACCTGCTGATCATTTCGGTGCTGACTGCCGCCTTGCGCTTCTGATCTTGCGCTGCTGCCCTGCTGCAACTTACTACTTCTTTGAGGAGTTAGGGGCGTTGCTGAGGCAGGCGATCTACTTCACTGAAGAGATCTTTCAGCTTGACCTGAACTTCAATATTTTCTGGCCTTTTATTTCCTGGGGTGGCTCCCGGTTTGTGCAATTGGGTGAAGTGTATGGGGTGGGCTCCCAACTCTTTTTTCACTGGCCCCATTCAGTGGTTTACCTTCCTCGGTCAAATACTCTTCTGGTCAGATTGCATCGTAGCTACCGGGTTTCTGCTGGACAACGCGCCCTTAAACCTTGGTTTGCTGACCTTTGGACAATATTTGGCTTTCACTTCGCTTGGCAAGTTTGGGAATTTTGGAATTCTTTTTCCTTTGGCTGGAAACAACGTGATACTCAAACCACGACTCGGTCCCAATTCCGAGCTGCACACTCAGCAAGAACTCTCTGGCTGGCCCTGCTTTGCGGCTGGATCATCTTGATTGTCTACAAGAGTGGGCTGTGGAGTGAGGGTTGCATTGTTGACATGGACAGTGCGAGAGTCACGGTAACAGCTCCTTGGCTTACCGGGGCGAAAGAACATGTCGAGGGGCGCCAATTAGCTTTCGAGCATCCCCAAACCAGACAGAAACAATGCACAAAGAAACGCAGTTTTCGTAGAGCACAGAAACGAGCTGAAGTACATGGTTTCACACTTTACAAGGGCCGTTTGTGCACAGCAAAGAACCTGGGAACTGAATACAAAGGATCCTCTCAAGATGTACCCAAACAATCGAATATAACACAAAACAGCAGAACGAAGCGACAGAGGTTTACATGCTATAGTTGGAACTGTAGCGGTCTCTCCCCCTCAGGGTGGGACTTCTTTCAACAATGGTTAACCTGTCAACAGTTGGACATTGTCATGCTACAGGAATCCCATTGGAGATATACGAGTGAATGGACCATGGAGAAGTATTTTGCAATCCACAGCGGAGCTAGTGATGGGCGTGGTGGCCTCCTATGCCTGGTCTCTCGAGACCTCTGCACCATGGATGCTCTCTCTTGGCAAGAGATCATACCAGGCCGCCTGTTGCATTTTCGGATCCATGGTAAAGATCATGACCTTGATTTCATCAATATTTATCAACACATACATGCAAAGGAGCGCATGGAAGACAGACTCACTCTTTGGAATGACCTTCAATCCCTGCTGATGCGGTTACCCAAAAGAAATCATCTGACCATCCTGGGAGACTGGAACACCTCCTTGCGGAAGACATCTCCTGCCGTGGGACTGGACACATACCTCTGGCAGACGGAAAGATGTGGGGGCCCTACACACCATGATGCCAATCATTTGCAAAACATTCTTCAACTTTTTGATTTGATTGTGGTCAATACATGGGATGCAGAATTGGGACCAACCTACATTTTTGGTGAACAAACATCCAGAATCGATTTTGCTGTTTGCAAAAGAGAGCATTGCGACGAAACCTCCAAGCATGCCCAATATCTCAACGACTTCCCTCTGAATTGCGTTTCTGGAGCTCATCATGTACCCCAGATTTATACACTGCTCAAGGTCTGGCATCCATCTCATCCTGCTGCACCACAGGGCTGGACCAGAACCCAGAGACTTGAACTTTATCGACAGTGGGTGTACTATCCTGAAGCCACAGAGGGCCTTCAAAATGACATCAAGACCAAGATAGCCTCTCTCCCCCTTGAGGGCAACCGTTTTGAGTCCGTGCACAGTGCATTGAATGAATTTCCTGCACCAAAAACACATCGCAAACGTGAAGCTGTACATACCTTTGATCCAACACCGTTTCAGCTCTTTCAGGAACACAGCAGAAGACTTCGTGAACTTCTGCAGCCAAACTTGGGCAACCTCTTTCAGGCCTGGTTTCATGTTCATCGCAGAGGTAGAGCTCGACAACAGATGAGAATCACATCAGCTAGAGCTCGAAAACAGCGGATTCAGAAGATCTTTCAAACTGCAGGACGTGCTGCGGCTGCCAAAGATCACTTCAGACTGTACCAGGCCATTAGGGAATTGGCGCCCAAACAACCTTTCAGACGTATTCAGATACGTGACACTGATGGCTGCATTGTGAATCCAATGGAAGCTGCGGACAGGATCAAAGAATGGTTTGAACGGCTCTATCACGACCCTGAGGCGGTCTCTGAGCACAGGACGTTTGCATGGCCTTTCACAGAACTGGAGCTACAACAGGGACTTAGTAACCTTCCTGCATTGAAGGCACTCTCCCCTGGATACGCACCAGCGCCATTTTGACATTGTGCGGCTGCCGAGATAGCGCATCACCTGCAGGAGTACCTATGTGAATGCAGTGAACAGTTGCAATTGCCCAGACAATGGAACACTGGATCATTATGTTTGATTCCAAAGCATGCACGTCGTTCGCATGCTCCCCAGGACCTCAGACCGATCACGCTGTTGGAACCGTGCAGTAAGGCACTGCTTGGCACATTGGCTGCTCACCTTTTTGAAGTCATAGGGGAGTCACTTTGCTCAGTTCCACAGTACGCATACCTTCCAGGTCGTGGCACAGAAGATGCTCTGGCCAGAGTCTTCAGACATTGCGATGCTGTTCGAACCTCATGCACTGCACAGCAATATCCAATACAACAATTTGCACAGGGTCTTCCCCCTGTGAAACTGGGAGGTGGAATGCTGCTCACCCTGGACTTGTCGAAGGCCTTTGACATGGTGCCCAGAAATCGTTTATTTCAGTGTTTGTCGCTGCTTGGTGTGCCATCTGTTTTACTGGATTTTCTTAATGCCATTTATTTTGAAACCAGCTCGACATTTGTGCACCGTGGCCAGACTCGACACCTGGAAACATCAAAGGGCATCAGACAAGGGTGCAAAGCTGCCCCGACCTTGTGGGCAGCATACGCCACGGGCTTACTTCTCAAAATTGGTCAGCATTTGGGGGAACATTGGCTCTACAAATGCATTACCATGTATGCTGACGATGGATGCTTACATGAGGTGGTGACGTCTCCTGAGCAATTCCGCCTTCTGCTCTCCAAAATCGGAACCACTTTGGATTTGATTGAGGATGCACAGCTGACCATCAATTTTGAGAAAACCTATGCACTGCTGCGCTTGGTTGGATCAGACGTGATGAGAATCCAGAAACAACACATCTTGAGAACCTCAACCGGAACCTTTTTGAAAATACCCAGAAGCAATGGCTCCATCACTCATATAAGATTGGTCAAACAGTTTCAATACTTGGGTGCCTCGGTTTGCTACCACAACTATGAACGTATCTCGACCCTGGCTCGAATCAAAGCCAGCGAAAAGACTGGCCAGCAACTTCACAGGTGGTTGCACACAACAAAGGGGTTGACCGGATTCCAGAAGTACAGATTGTGGAAACAATGTATCTTCACCACAATTAGATACAGTCTCAATGCTGTGGGATACACCAAACAATCCATTTCTCTAATTGACACTGCCTGCCTCAGACAATTGAGAAGGATATTCAGGGAACCTGCACATTTGACACATCTGACACATCAAGCTTTTCTCCACAAATACGACTTGACGGATCCGATACTCCAGCTGGTGGCACTTTGCCAGGACGCTCAGGTGAGGGATCACAAGCGCCGCAATATTATCAAATCTTCTGATATCCTGCTGCGTGATCCACAGATAGACTATGACCAACAGATGCAGGTGCTGACCCAGACGTGGTACCTGCTGAGAAACAGACATCTTGACCAGACACCGTCGGAGCCTGAATCCCAGCTGGTCTGTCCACAGTGCTGCCACACCTTTACCACGTTGGCACACTTGAGGAAACACCTGACTGAAGCACATGGAGAACGATCAGGTGCAATCAGAATCCCATCACATGACAGAGCCGGCGGGGTCCCGACTTGTAGCAGATGCAGAATGCAATTTGCAACATATCATAGCCTGGCCTATCATGTTCAATTTGTGTGCATTGCCCCGACGCACAGAGTCCGAGTACAGGAACTTCTGCAGTACGCCAGAGGGCAACAATTGCAGGCCTTGTTGGCTGATGCATCTTTGTTGGCCCACTTTCATCACAGATGCGCACTTTGTTCTTACTTCAGTATCACCATCAAGGGGCTCTACATTCATTGGCAAAGGGAACATCCTTCTGAATTTCAGAGACATGAACCGGTCAATGATCAGCTTCTTTCGGTGTTTGAACACGACAGCCCTTGTCAGCTATGTGGAATCTCCTTCAAGCGCTACCATAAATGCCACATCATCAGACAGATGGCACGTTTGCTCACTATGCACGGTCATGAAGCTGCACAAGAGAAGTCTTCTTTGGTTTGTCAGCTCTGCGGCAAGGCCTACACAACTCGTCATGGGCTTCTGCAGCATGAACGACGATATCACCGCGCTGAGCAGGCAGTGGATACGCTTTCCAACCATGACATTGACCTGCAATGTCTGATTCATCAGGCGGTGGTGGCCAACAAATGCGAGGATTTGCTCCTCCAAGAAGACATCCAGCACTTCTTGACCACGAGGTGCATCAAGTGTCAGAAACAATATGCTGGCCGGAGAAATCTCAGCAGACATATCAAAGACAACCACTCCTCAGAGTGGCACGAATGTCTACACAAAGCCATGGAACTGGATCATCAGTGGAAACCGATTCATGGATGTGTGTGTAAGCCTGTCATGTACACCAAGCACATCTGCATTGTCTACCTGCAGTTTGCCCTCCTCAGGTTAGACCAGGAGCGACAGATGATCCCGCAGCTGATTGCGCAGCCACCCGATGTGGTCCTTAGTGTGGTGGAGCAGATTGAGCCTTTGCTATGGCTTGGACTGGCGCACAATCTTTACTGCAAGAGTGCTCTGAAGATGAATCTGACGATGTACTGCCAGGTCTGTGGCTACGCTGGAGCCAATGCGGAGGACCTCAGAAACCATCTGCATGCAGCTCACCCGGTGCACTTGCAGGAGAGCCTATACCTGAAGGAACTCTTCCAATGGAGCATGTTCATGGAGATGGGATGCTTTTGTAACCCGTCACCGGGGTGGGGCACCATGCATCATGAATGTGTCGGACTGCTGCAGTTGGCAATCATTGCAGCCTCCCTCAACTGGCAGGTTGTCATTCCCTGGCCCTACACCACACAAGAGCTGACTGCCCTTCTGGCAGATCTCCTTCCATGCGCAGAGTTTCAGAAAGTTTCCATGGCCCTGATGACACGAAATTTTCACTTGCTTTGGGAAGACAGTGATCTGCTTGGTATGCTGGCTGAACGCTGCTTGATCTGCCAGGAATCTGTCGACCTGGCGCACATTCAGGCTCATCTGGTGGTGCACCATCAGATCACAGCTGACAAACTGCGATACCTCACACATCAACTCAGTGTGGTCTATGCGCAGTTGAGCATGGCAGATGAAAGATGTGACTGGTGTCATGAGCTGATGCCATCGTACCTGGACTCTGAGGATCAGCTCTGTGTGGATGCCCATGCTCATTTGCAGAAGTGTCCAATGGTTACACAGATGGCCCTGTTGATGATGCATCCGAAATGGTCCAAACCTGCCTGCAATCACTGACTTGGGCCTCCCAGGAACAGATCGCGGAAACACGTCGCCTTCATGAATTGAAGAACTGGCAATTCAATGCCCGGTACTCAGATACACTTGGACTTGCCATGGAACTCACCGCGCAGGGTGGACTTCAGATGCTTGAAGATGAAATGTTTGCAGAGATGGCCACACACAAATGTTTACTTTGTGGCAAGGCCTTCTTCTTCTCTCAGAAACTATGCGATCATTTACACAGGGAACACAACTTTCTGCAATATCAGACATATCTGTGTTATCATCGGCTGACTCTGAGATGCAGCACCCCCTGTCAGTTTTGCGGTCTCAAGCAGCACAGTGCTCAGTGCCCGACACTTTTGAACCTGGCCGTTTTTCTCCTTAATGGATACGGCATCAGAGGCAGGGGACGGCATAGATGCGGCATCCAAAATCTGGGGGAACTTGCTGACGAAAGCACAGATGGACCATCTTGGCATCTCTCCGCCATCGGACCGCGACAGCAAGAGACCCAGAACCGATCGGAAGGAGCGCAGAGCTCGCTCAGGAGCTACTTCGACCACAACAGTGCCGACAGAAACCCTGAGCCAACTATGCCGTCTGGTACTGAGACACGAGGACACCATCAACAGCCTTCTTCAGGAGAGTCAGTTCCTGCTCCACTTCGCCCCTGGCGAAGGGAGCATACTGCCCCTGATGCTGGACACGAGCCGCAAGTGGTATCAGCAGCCAGAGAAAACAGCTCCGCTGCGACACATCCTGGTCTGCACGATGATGTCAGAAATGGAGCGTCGCCTTCAGACGCTGATGAAGGCCACCCCGACAGAGGCCTTATTCCAGGACTGCAAAGCCTACCATTTGGTGAAGGACGACCAGGACCGCACAATGCCATATCTTCGTTGGAGCCAACAGCGTCGCTGCCTGGAACCTACGGACCAGCCTGGCCTACCGATTGCCGAGGTCCTCAAGAGTCTTCAGAACATTGGGAGGTTGCTTGCAGACCAAAGGGTCACACTCCGTTTCCACAGCCTGAAGAAGATGACGGAGGACAAAGAACCTCAGCAATCAATCCCATGGATCTGGACGGTGGCGAACCGCAACAGCCCCGAACTTTGGCATCAAGTGGCCGGGTTAGCCTTTCACAGTTCTTGGCAGCTCATCCAAGTCCGTCTCCGACAACAAGGCATGGAGAGAACACAGCTGGCCAAGCAGATCCAGAAAGCTCAGTGACTTGCATCCCCATCTTTGTCAACAGTACGGGCACAGCTTGCTTCGCAAATGTGGTGGTGATCAGCTTAGCATGGATGGCCCTACTGGCAAATGGGGATGATCCTTCACAATGGATCCATGGTTTCGAGCTGCTTCGAAACATCTTTCTTGCCAACCATCGTGTGATGGACCTTCCGAAGTTTGGACCGTTTGTATGGTTGCTCTTAGGGGATTGGTCAGTGGAGTCATTTCGATTGCAACATGACGTTTGTGAGTTTGCCACCTATTTGCTCAATATCATGGAACCACAATTTCTCCACTGCAGTTGGGTCACCAAACCAGACCGCCTGGCACCTGGGGACAATGTTCTGCCTTCAGAAAAAGGTTCGCGATTTACACCAGTGCAACTTGCATATTCAGATTACACAGCAGACTCATGCCAGCTTCAGACATTGATTGATCTGTGGAATGATCAGCAAGGTCTTTGCCGAGCAATTGAGGAGGTGGGTTTCCAGTTGATTTTGATGTTGGACAGATACAATCCTGAAACTCAAACCAAATGTCAGCAGAAGATCCACATCCAAAACAACAGTATCCGTTTCCCTTGTTTCTGCAATGCAAATGGAGATGTTCGCTTTGATGATTTTGCAGTTTGTGCCATTATCTATCATTTGGGAGCATCACCGCTCACTGGCCATTACCGGACAGCAATTCGTTATCAGCAACAGTGGATGATCTACGAGGATGGCAGACCACCTGATAGAGTGCCAGTCTTGCCAGAAAGTGTGATGCGTAACAGTGTGATGTATTGGCTCATCCGGCCTTCCCCACCTGTTGTCAGGACATTGGAAACGGAGGATCCGAGACTCTTCAGAAGCTTCAGCACTTTGACAAGAGATGCTGTGGAGGAAGTTCAGGCAGACCAGCCGATATGACTGTCCAGCCGCTCTTTGGACTGCTCCTGTGGATGAATGTGCCCTGATTTCTTTTCGGGTTTTGAGGTTGTTTTTATGAAATCCTCGTACCATTTTGGGTGCTTGGTGAAACTTCTCTCTTCATCCCACTTTGGATGTCCATTACTTTGGGACTGGAATGTATGCTTTTGGCGGCGCCTGCGGCTTTTCCTTTTGCTACCTGGTTGCTGCGACCTTCTACGGCGCTGGGACTTTGTGGCAGCAGCGGCGGATCTTTGGCTGCGGTGCGACGGCTGCGCTGAGGCCTTGGTGCTGCTGTGCGGCCGATGCGCTAGGGCTGAGCAAGTTTCTCGCGGCTGAGCGCCTGAGTGCCCTGAATTTTTCATGCGTTTTATTGCATTGCTTTCTCACACCTGTTTTTGCAGCTGCATGTCATGGTTTCCTATGACTAACAACTACCTGTTGTAGGCCCTGACATGCACATTTTGGTTCACTAATTTCTCCTGTAGCTCTACGGAGCACTTTTTCATTTGGTTTGGGAAAGACCCACTGGGTGTCCACGGACGTCGAAATTGGACACTCGGTGGGCCATGGATGAAATTTCCATGCTGCGCTCGCCTGCCGATCCATGCACAGGGTTGTTGGGGTGGTAAAAAAACACACACACACAATAGCGCCAGAAGGAGCCGTTTGGGGATTCGCGTTGATTTCCTGTGCCATTGCCATTTGTTTTTCGTTGCTGTGCGTTGGAACCAGTGCCATTTTTCATTTGCTGATTTCTTGCTGATTTTTCATTTCTGAACTTGATCGACATTTGCTGCTATTTGCATGCGCCACTGGGTTGGTCGGCTTTTGCTTCCTCAGCTTGTTGTGGGGCTGTTTGCACGTGATTTTTCCAAGTGCAACGCTGAGCACGACGCGGGGATTCAACAGGCTTGCCTTTCTTGCAACTACGACGTTTCATCAGACGAGCTTATTTGGCAGTGTGGGAACCACCCATTGATTGCATTTTTTCTGGGCGGTTTTTGCTATTCCTTGCATTTCAGATTGGACGTGGTTTGCATTCGATTCCTTCAACTGGCCAATTCTGCAAGGTGGCTCCTGCCCCTGTTTTTTGCGCTTTGGACAACAAGATTCACGGGATCTTACTGGTGCATTCAACAACTGGCCATTTCTGCAGGGTGGCTCCTGCCCCTGACCTTTTGTGCGCACATTTCAATACAATTTTCTGGACATTACAGGTGCCAACTTGCAATTTTGGCTGTTTTTGCAGGATTGTTCACGGTTTTGATCTTTGAGCCCTGGACAAACAGATACACGTGCTCCTTTTACCTGCAACTGGCCATTTCTGCAGGGTGGCTCCTGCCCCTGACCCTTTGTGTGCTAACTTTAATTTATTTCCCTGGGTGGTCTTCCAGGTATCAACTTGCAATTCTGGCCGATTCTGCAGGGTGGCTCCTGCCCCTGACTTTTGAGTTTTGGACGACAAGCTACACGGGATCTTATTGGTGCCAACAACAACTGGCTGTTTCTGCAGGGTGGCTCCTGCCCCTGACTTTTGGTGCGTTTATTTCAATTTATTTCTTTGGGTGGCAATACAGGTGTCTACGTGCACTTCTGGCTGACTCTGCAGGGTTGCTCCTGCCCCTGGCTTTTCCGGATTGGACAACGGTCTTCGCAACAACATTCAAGTGGCTTGCGTCGCTCATACTGGCCTTTTCTGCAGGGTGGCTCCTGACTATAATTTTCATTAACTTGACGACGCGGCCACACAGGTGTGAGATTAACTTTCAAGCCAATTCTACAGAGTGGCTCCTGACGCAGTGGCTCTTTGGACGAATTGTCAACGTAGCCTGGGTCCTGGAGACAATCAGCCAGTCTCGGTGGGTCCCCCTTTCCTTGGGAATATTTCTCTGGCAATATTTTTTACTGGCCTTTTCTGCAGGGTGGCTCCTGCCCCTGAAATTTCTCACGACTGATTGCTCATTCAATACAGCTGGACGGAAGGATTTTACATTTGGCACCTTGCGACAACAATTTTGCATTGTGGTGTGGTTATTATTTCAACAATTGCCTTCAACTGCTTTTGGTGAGTGTGAGAGTTCTTTGCTCTTCTTCACTACGCAGTTTTGGAATTTTTGTGGCACTTTGGCCTTGACTCTGCATCACCTGGCCTCCATAGCAGGGCGCTTTTGGATTTCAATATACACTCAGCTGCACCCCTGCTACTGTTTCCTTGGCACAGCTTTTTCAATTTCATTTTGGCACTGGCTTGACTTTGCGAACACACTACGTGGCTACTTCAGCTCACGTGACACCATACCCGGTCCCAATTCCGGGCACTCCAGAACGCTGAAATTTTTGCGCCTGCTCTGTGTAGGATTGCTGTTTCAGATGCTACTCTCCCAGACCAGCTGGAGTGGGGGTGAGGGTTGTGACTTTGCCACGGAAGTCACTGGAGCACCTATGACATGGGATGAAGCTCTTGTGCACCAATTTGGTGCGAAGCAACGTGGGACTCAGCCGCTAATGAGCTCCGGCTATCCATGGCCCACAAAGGATTCTGTGCAAAAGAGAAGTATCCGAAGAGCCTACAGCCGTGCTTTGCGAGATGGCACAAGCTGGTATCGAGGCAGATGCTACGCAGTTCAGGACTTCAACACCATGATCCCTTCATTGGCCAAAGGTTCTGTTCCAATCAATGCTGCGGGCAAGAAGCCTCCCAAATGCACTCAGGACCTACAGATGTGCAATCAAAAGCATCAGCACAAACGGTATTTGAGATACCTTTGTTGGAACGGTAGTGGACTCAGCATCCACAAGCTGGATGAGTTGAAGGTGTGGTGCAGCGAACAAGGCATTGACATCCTGATCCTGACTGAGACGCGTTGGCGCTACAGCAATGAGTGGATGGATCCTCACTGGATGTACTTGCACACGGGCTGCTCTACCCAACCAGGTGCCGGTATCATGCTGCTGATTTCAACCTCAGTTTGCACACATCATGATTTGCGCTGGCATGAAGTTGTTCCTGGTAGACTAGTTCATGTGCAGATTAGGCTCCGGCAACGTTGTCTTGATGTCATTGCATGTTACCAACATACTCATTCAGGCACGCATGCCAAACAGGCAGCGAGACGGGAATGGTGGTCCTGCTTGGACAGATATTTGGGCACCTTGCCCAAGCGTCATGTTCTTTTGATGGCAGGTGATTTCAACTGCCGGCTTCTGGCTCTGAAGGGCCTGGTGGGCTGCGATGATTTTCGATGGGGCCATTCTCTCCAGAAGGGCTCTCCGCATCCAGATGAAGGACTTTTCACTGCCTTAGTCAAAGCTCATCAGCTGGTAGCCTTGAATTCCTGGAACCCTTCACTAGGACCAACTTTTTCCGGCGTTAATGGTAGATCTCGAATTGATTTTGCATTCACTCGCCTGCCACTTGCTGACGGTTATGCAAAGGATATCAAGTATTTGACTCAGGCCTCTTTTCTGAATATTCCACATGTAGGTCATTTTCCAATACTGGGCCAGATCCGAAAGATGTGGATCCCCCCGGTTGCAGACCAGTGCACAGCAGGAATCTCGAAGCACCAAAGAGAGCTTGGCCGCATGGCCATGATGTCCAGCAGCCCTGACTGGATGGCCTTTTTGGAGTCCGCTTCTCCGATTGTGCATCACCTTGAGCAGGCTAGTCCTGCTGACCCCAATGTGATTCCAGAAATGCATAGGCTTGCTAGCCAATTATTTCGAAAATGTTTTCCTGAGCAACCCAGACAGACACAGGTGTCCACACAAGATGTTGCCAGCGCTTTCATCCTGAACAAGTGGAGGCATCGTGATTTGTACAGGCGCGTCCAACTTCCCACACTGCGCAGTGTTTTCCAAGCATGGTTTCACATGTCACGTTTCCAAAGTTTGAGCAGATCTCACAAAAAGCATGCTTTTTTGATACGCAAACAACGATTTGACATGATCATGGAGCAGGCTCAGCTGGCTGCCCAGCAGCACAACTCATACCAGCTCTTCCAGGTGATCAATCGTTTTGCACCGAAGATGCCCAAACGCAGACTGCAGATCCGAAACAGACATGGAAACATTGCGACACCGGTTGAAGAGATGGCCATCCTTCATGCTTTTGTTGCCACAACATGGGAAGGACCAACCACGGTCCCCAAAACCCTTGATGTTCCGGCAGGTCTCCCTTTCACCATGGAAGACCTCCTGAGAGCCCTGATGGAAATTCCAATTTCGCGTGCTGTGGCCAGACCTTTCTCCCCAGGCATGATTTGGCGTTCCCTTGCACCGGTAATTGCCCCACCTCTTTTCCGGTTTTTGCAGGCCATTTGGAATTGCCCTGAACCCCCCATACCTGATAATTGGAGGGATGCCTGGCTTTTACTCATCCCAAAACCAAATAAACAGCCTTGTAGCCCAGATGCCTTGCGCCCTCTGGCGCTCCAGGAACCGGTAGGTAAATCCATAATAGGGCTACTTGCGCAGGTAGCACAAAGAGAATCACTTCCGGCTCTTACATCTTGGCCACTTTGGGCATACCTTCCAGGGAGAGGTACGCAGCATGCGCTGTACAGGGTAGCTGGCCATTGCTCTGCTGGCCGATTGCTAGTTGCCTCTCAGAGACCGACAGCCTTTCATCGACAGCAGTTGACACCCATGTACAAAGCCTGCGGAGCTGCTCAGGTCTTCCTGGACCTTAGCCGTGCCTTCGACAGTATCAATCGTGTGGCACTGTTTGGTAGGCTCAACGAGGTTCTTGACAATCCCAAGGTCATTTCCATGTTGGCTCAATGGCATGAACATACCTCGTATCATGTTGAAGCAAATGGAGGCACAGCTCCTATCCAAGTAGGTGCTGGCGTACGCCAGGGGTGCAAGGCTGCACCCTGGCTCTTCAATGCCTTTGTTTTGTTGTATTTGCGAGACCTTGCTCATCTCATCCCATGGGAATGGATATGCAGCCACATGAACATTTATGCGGACGACATCCATGCATATGGCTTGTTTCATTCAGCTGCTAAAAACTCTCCCAACTTCTTTATTTTTTCGGCCTGATCATGGAAGCACTTCAAAACAAAGGATTGCACATCAACACTGCCAAATCAGCTTTCTTGCTCACCATGGGAGGGACCAATTTCCGTGCTGTGCGCTCTGGCTTGATTCAACGGACAAGTGCAGGCGAGAGAATAAAAATTCATGGCGATCACCAGACTTTTGATCTTCCAGTGCTGCATCAAACCAAATACCTAGGCACCTTGATCAGTTATGGGTCCTTTGAAGATGCCACAACCAAGCTTCGTGTCAGCCATGCCAGACTTGCTTTCACCAGATTGAAGAAATGGCTCACCGCAAGACGGGGCTTAGCTGTCAAAGAGCGTATGCGCTTGTGGTCCACATGCGTTTTTCCAGTTTTGACGTATGGCATTTTCACAATTGGCCTGACCACCAAGGGTCTTCAGATGCTGCAGCACACCATGATATCAATGATCCGACAGATTCATCATGATCATGCATATCTAACTGGACGATCAAATGAGCATGCCCTACTTTTTCACGGTGTGGCACCTCCATTGCTCTGGCTATGGACGACTGCTGATTCCTTGTATCAGTCAGTCACCAAGATGCATCCGCATTCGACAGAGTTTGACCTGTGCCAGACATTTGACTGGACTGCCTTGCAACAGACCATTGATTTCATCCACCATCAACATGCCAAGGGCCTGACCGTGCCCAGTGGAAAGCTTGCAATGGACGAGGCCACTCCTTCTCCATGTTTGACATGTCCGCTGTGTGACTTTGCCACATATCATTTGCCAGTGCTACGTAGACACATGACTTGTACCCATAATCTCCCCAGATTTAGGCGACATGTCCCTAATCCTGCACAGTACATGAAACATGGCCTTCCTCAGTGTACCATGTGTGATCGAACCTTTACGACCTGGAGAAGTTTCAACATTCATGTTCAGCGTGGCTGCCAGGACACCACGCTGGAGCAACGACAAGCCCGCCCGGTGGCACCATTTCCGGAGAATGCTGCGCCTGGCCTGGCCTTGAGCACAGGTGCCATACCAAAGCTGACAAAGGAAGAACTGCACTCCATCCAGCAACATGAGTTTGGACCTAGGCTTCTGACACTGATCCATCAGCGCAGTTGGGATGACTTGCTGAGGGAACGCGCAGGTTGCACGTTTCTTTGACGCAATTGCCTCCTTTGCGGCCAGTTCATCGGCAGGGCACAGGCAATGCATCACCATTTCCGTTTGATGCACAGTGCCTACAGCAACCTGGTGCACTCCAAGGCGACGCAGCTCACAAATTTGATGAGTGACGAGGCGCCTTGCTCGGCATGCGGTGTGATCTTCAACTCGACGCACTCATGCAACGTCTGGTTCCAGGTAGCCATGCTGATTGTGCACGGCCCCAAACCTGCCACAGATGTTCATGCCAAGCCGCTGGATACCATGCAGTGCGAAATATGTGGGGTCCATTGCTCCTCTGCTCAGGAGCTACATGCCCACCTTCAGAAAGTTCACCGATTGATCAGCTCGGTGTGGCATGAAAGCAGAGACAGCTGTGATGGCAAACCGATTTGCAACCACTGCAAACAGGACTTCAAGAACCTTGAAAGCTTGCGCAGTCACATAAACCAGGGAAGATGTGCCAAATTCAACCCTGATTTGACCACCACTCCAACGGAAGTTCTGCTGCTGTGGAAAGAAGCATGCTGTCAGGGACGACTTGAAGACATCCTCTCTGATCCACACAACAAGCTACGGCTTACGTTGCGTTGCCAATGCTGCCCCAAGAAGTACACCAGGTCAGCCGATCTCTCGGCTCACCTCCAAGGTAGTCACGCAGAGATTTGGATGGCGGCACAACCTTTTGTTCATCAACTGGTGCAGGGCTTTTATGGCTCATTGGGCTGTGTTTGCAATCCATCCTGCAATGTCAACCGGCTTCATCATGTGTGCATGCCTTTTTTGCAGCTGAGCATGCAATTTGCCAGACTCAAAGATGCGATGTTTCTGCCAGCCAAACAGACTGTCACAGAGATTGCGAGAGTTCTTCCACCACATGTCCCTGTTGACCTTCGTGGAACTCTGGAGCTTGCCTTGGCCAACTATGACCTTGACTCTCTCTGGACAGATGCGCTGCTGATGGATGCATTGAGCGGCACTTGCGTTTTCTGCGGCCATGATCTCCTGCCGGCAGAGCTCAACTACCACCTGCATGAGGCACACATGGGGGTGCACCCAATTGTCAAAGCATATGTTTTGCAGCTGCTACCACATGCTTACTTACATAGTGACAGTGATTGCGCCTGTTTTGCATGTGGACAGATCTTCAACCTGCCTGTTACCAATCCTGATGCAGCCCAGACTGCATTGCGACAGCAGCTGGTTCAAACTCACCTGCGTGCCCAGTGTCCCAGCGTCTTGCAGCTTGCTGTGCTGTTGGCCCATCTTCAACATGGAGCAGCACGACTGGCAAATGGGGCAGGACGATGCGTTGCAGCAGATGCTGCAGACCTTCCAGAACATTGCGCCGCTTCTGGACAACAGCCTGAAACTGGCTCCCAATCCAGCAGCGCCCAAAAGGCAAAGACGGGCACCGGACCATGCAGATCCAAACGACAAAAGCTCACTCACAAAGGGCCAGCCACAGCAGATCGATCAACAGAAGCTCCTTCTCCTGATGGGCCGCCTGCTTCTGAAAGTGGATCGAGACCTCCAGGTGCTCCAGCGCGAAACCACATTCATCATCTTCTTCAGCAGTCAGGAACAGACCGGCATCCTTCCTCTGCTCCTGCAGGAAGCCAATCAATGGCATCAGCAATCAAAGGAGGGGTCATCATCATTGAGGATGCCGCTGAGACAAGTCTTGCTTCAGTCGGTGGTGAAGGAACTGATCGCGCGGCTGACCAAGCTGACAGAGGCCCCAGCCGACTCTCCTCTCCTGGAAGTGGCACGGAAGACCAACATCGTGCTGGAGAACAACACGATTCCCTTCATGGAATGGGATGCCTCGGAGAAGCGGCTGAAGGTGGCAGCCAAAACACCGGTGAGCCTGACCAAGATGGGAGAACATCTCCTGGAACTTCAAGAGGGGTTCAAGGATGCCAACCTAATCCTGAAATTCCACTCCTTGCCAACCAAGCCGGACAGTGTGATCACACCCTGGCGACTCCAGATGTCCTCGCGGGAGGATCGCACCTACGAGCTCATGCTGCACCTGGCACAGAGCCAAATATGGACACTCATTGCGGCCAGCCTCAAGCAGCACAACCTCTACCAGAGCTCCCTTGCGGCCAACCTGGAAGTCGGTCTCGGCCTGAAGCCAAACAAGGGCCAGGGCAAGGGGAAGACCAAAACCAAGGGACACAAGATGCCGCAGACCAAGCAGGAGAAGTGATTCCTACGCAGCAGCAGCTTCTTGAAGCTGTCTCCAAAATGGTTCTCATCAATCCGAACAATTGGTGCTTTTGCAATACTGCTGCATACTCTTTGTTTTGGACTGTGTTGACCTTGAGTTGCTATGAACCGGCAATGTGGGGAATCCAGAGTCATGACATCATGCGATTTTTGCTGGCCTCCAGACAGACACCCATGAATCTGGCTGCGCAGCAATTTTTCCGAGATATCATGCATACGTGGGGAAGGGATGAGATCGGACGACACAATTTCTCGATCTCTCAGCAGGACTCCTCGGAGTTTGTTCAGGTTTGGCTGCAAATGATGCAGACTTCTGTCTTTCAGATGCAATGGGAAAAACGCATGAGCGCTGCTGATGCGACACATGTCATGGACAGCAATCAGGAAGCCTGCGCCCCCCTTTGTTTGAAGTTTGATGACACTCTCATGCTCTCCCAGTTCTGCACCTTGACCTCCCTTGTGAAAACCTGGCACCAGGCAGATGGAATGCGCTCGGCATTCTTGAGCTCCTCTCCATGCGTTTGCATTCACATTGACAGATGCGTCATGGGCCCTGAGCTTACAGTCTACAAATGCACCAGCAAACTGCAGATCGATGAGGTATGCTGTATTCCTGTTTTTCAAGATGGCTCCATCGCATGCGAGTTTCATGAATACACGGTTGTGGCTGTGATGTCACACCTTGGACAAGATGGGGCTGGGCACTATAGGGCGGCATTGCGGACACGTCCACAAATCCTGCGCCAGACCAGCCCAGTTCAATGGCTAGTCACTGATGACTGGCGCGCCCCTGAACCAACATGGATGCCGAAAGATTGGATGCAGGAAAACATCACCATGGCCTGGCTTGTACGTACGGATGTGCTTCATTTGCCCTACTACAGAGCTGAGCCTGAGACTCCAACCACATCGACAGCTGAGCTGATGAGACTCCTCAATGCAGCAGCCACATGAGTTACGAGGATTGCACTTTTCCATTTAAAGCAGATACTTTCTTTTCACTTTCTCCTTGGGCCAATTGTTTCCTACGGGAACCGCCACGAAACCTTGGCGCTGGCTGGCATGGACCTTTGATGCAAGAAAAGGCGTGCGCGCAAAAAAAACACACACACACGCAAGCCCTTTGCGCTCACGAGCAGCGCGTTCAAGACCGAGGAGGTCTAGCCTTTCAGTCGCAGCTGTTTTCCCCTCGACCGTGTCTACCGGGGCAGTGCCATAGACTTTGACGCCGGGGTAGGCTCCCGTGATCAACACTGGCCTTGGGGTGGGCTCCCGTATCTGACTGGCCCGGAGATTTCTTATTTCATTTGGATTTTCATTTGGATTTTCATTTGGATTTACAATTGGATATTTATTTTCAGGCTGGAGGGTTGGGCGCCCTGACTGACAGTCCCATCAGTGGTACAATTTTCTTCAATTGGCTCTCTGACTTGCCTGCTGGACAACGGGCCCTTGCAAGTTCAGTTGAAGATGCTGATTCTCTTGATTCTTTGGATTGGAATTTTGAGGGAAACGTGCCCAATTTTGCAACAGCTGCCAGAGCGCAACCCGGTCCCAAATCCGGGTACGTCTTGTGCTTCGATTGACATGACAGACCACTACCAGATCTCCAGGCGACAGAGACTTCTGACTGACTTGCCTGGAATCCAACTCACAGGACGTAAGGGTGAGGGTTCCTGCACATCCACAGGTGCAGGTGAAGCAATCAATTGGTTGCCGATTTTGACACAGACAGCAAATTGTGGACAACCGCCGACAATGGGCTCCGGTCCAACAATGCAGACCCCCAACAAGCGCTGCAACAAGATCCAGAAACGAAGTATTCAAAGGGCATGCAAGCGTGCAATTCAACACGGTATGGCATGGTTTCGAGGACAGGCATACACAGTGGATCATTTTCCCCAGACATTGATCAATAAGTGCGAGGCAACACCACCTGCACCACAGACATCACGCAATTGGTGTTCTCAACAGGATCAAAAACATCGCCTCCGGATCATGCAATGGAACCCAGGTGGGCTCTCCCAGAGTTCATTTCTGGAGCTGAAGTACTGGCTACAGCACCAACCCATTGACATTGTCGTGCTGTCGGAGACGAAGTGGAGTTTTAACTCCTGCTGGTCAGATGCCCAATGGTCATATGTGCACTCTGCCTCCAACGACCCTCGATCTGGAGGGGTGTTGATCATGATCGCCAGACGCTTGGCAACACCGGACTCAATCGGTTTCCTGGCCCTGGAAGATGGCAGACTCTTACATGTTCGAATTCACCATGCCAAGAGGGCTACCGACATCCTGGCGGTCTACCAGCACGTGGACTACAAGACCACTCAGTCCCGCAAACTGAGAGCTCACTTGTGGGCCAAGCTTAGCGACTATGTTGGACAACTTCCACAGCGAAACCAATTCATTTGCAGTGGAGATTTCAATACAGCCCTGCCGGGTGTGGCACCATGGACAGGCACAGGACATTTTCACTGGCAAGGATCTCGGACCTGTGGATCTCAACATGAGGACATGCACCAATTTTTGGATTTCCTGCGGATGCACTCATTGACAGCTGTTAACACCTGGACGGAATCCACAGGACCGACATACCACCATGGCTCAGTTGCTTCCAGAATTGACTTTGTGCTAATGCGATTGCATGCATGTGATGGACAAGCCAAAACCCCTGCTTACCTTAAACATGCTGAATTCTTGCCAGTCAATACTAATCATCATGTACCTATAGTTTGCTCGGTGAAACGCATTCACATGGCATACCAGGTCCACCGCATGAATAAGGCATGTACATATGCACAAAGAGCTCAATGCAGGATGGCCCAACTCCAGGATTCCACTGCTTGGCAGGCGCTCACCACTGCTGTTGATCAAGCCGTTGAGGAACCAGTTGACCCATCGACAGATCCGGAACAGAT
>Ga0126342_10002864_pt1 | contig 27696 bp, 24 predicted proteins | sample Cyp1metagenome_FD_92528 | JGI IMG/M metagenome (GOLD analysis project Ga0126342, IMG submission 92528) | Coral microbial communities from Lord Howe Island, Old Settlement Bay, Australia - Cyphastrea 1 metagenome | ecosystem: Host-associated > Invertebrates > Cnidaria > Coral ... | reverse complement strand
TTTCATCTCTCATCTGGCCAGCTGGCTCCGCACCCGCCGCTTTAGCGAGCCTACTTTTCGACCCTCTGGAGCCACAAATCATTGGAAAAACACAGTGTTTCGCGACTTTCCTACCTTTTCGCGAACCTGCATCTTCTTTCTTCTGACTCTTTCTCGTCTCTGATCTTCTCTCTTCTGCTCTTCTCTTCTCTATTCTTCTGCTCCACCTCTGCTTTTCATCTGTCCATATTGTCGGAAGTTTGACTTCTAAACTTCCCTCGGCTATGTATATATGTACATATATTATTACAATAACAACATGTATACAGTATATAAATAATATATATACATATATAAATGTATTTTTTGGTATGTTTGATATCTTATCAGCGAGGGCTAACCAACCGAGATAACACATTGTTGCTCAGTAACTTATCCCAATATACCCCAATTATTTTCCCATCATATCTAAATTACTGCATATCACCATAAATTATAAAAATATATCCATAGTATCACCGTAAAACTGTCATAATCATAAACCAAAAACCAACATTTATCATCATTTAATCAATCTTATACTGGTGAAACATTCCCATTTGCAGATTTTCCAGACTGCTCATTTGTTTGGTCCCAGTCCCAGTCCACAAGGCTTCAAGGCCCCCGAAAGATCCGAATGCGCCTTCAAAGATGGCAATGATGTCGCCGTGCGGCTGCCTTGGTGGATGATGGTGGATGTAGGGATGATGAAACATAATGAAACGACATAGGACTCACATCATGTCACAATCATCCCCTTTTTCATAACAGTCATAGCAATATCAACCTATATCAATCTGAAAAGCTTCGTAAACCTTTGGCCTTTTTGGGATGATTCCCTCAACCATTTACGCCGAAAAACGTCGTGGTGAAGTCGGCCATGCCCAGCTCCAGGTGCATTGCAGGTACTTGAAACCACCAACCGGAATTGATAGTGGTCAAAAAAAAACATTATTGTATCCACTAGTCCCGATGCTTCCAGCCCATTCAATCCCAATTGTGATGGTTAAATCCCCATGAAGTCCTATTTGGGGATGAGTCAAAACCTATTATTACCATATTTGACGGAACAAACATCCATTAACATCCATTCACCAGCTATTTTAGGCTACCTATTTTGATTGCTTGCATCGAGTCAACGATTGGGGCGAAACCCGGCCTGCATTGACTGCAGCGTTCCCGGGCACAATTTGAATACCTCAGTCGCCAGAGAAAATATGGAGATGAGCCAAAAACTGACATTTTGTTCATGGATGAACCATGATGAATCCATCCATCAATGGAATTTTGATGGATATTCCGACATTCCATTCATCCATAGGAAATGGATAAATTCATGGAAGCTCATCCCTATGATTCATGGCAAAAATGGGTTTGTCTGGAAATGGTGTATACCCCCAATCTAACCATTTAGTGGGGATAGTGAGGATTTTTTCTATGGATTTGGGGATACTCTATTTTCAGACAAATCCAAATCCATGGGTTTCCTGATGTTTCCTGTCCATTTTCCAGACATTTTCCATCCATTTTCCACCAGCCAAGGGGCCAAGCTGTGCCGCAGGTCCCAGCCAGCTCGACGGTGGCCCCTTCTGTTTGGCCGAAGGGACCTCACCGAGGTCGCGCCCCCGACGGTCGGAGACCGTTGTGGTTGGGTGCATAGCCAATGGATGCCCATGGTGTAGTGAAGCCGTGTGTGGCTGGGGTTTCTAACATTAATGGATTGGTTTACGGGAAAATCTACAGGAAACCATAGATTTTCCCATTAAAGATGGGGCTTTCCAATCCATTGATGATAAACTCACTTACGATATCTATGATCATAATTGATCATATGGGTATGAGAGTTGTGGTAGATGTTATTAGCCACTTACGACGCCTGGAATGCACATCCAAGAATGTGAACGTAACCAAGCCGGGCGAGCCATGGTTGCTACAGCCGCTTGTTTGGATGCCCAAATAATGGCCACCATGTCCAATCCGATCGCGTCAACGTTGATTTCCCTTGAATGGGCGTGCAGAATAAATTAGATCCAACACTGAACCAGGTTTTCCAAAGGATATTCCGTCAAGTCTCTTTGGTGTGAAGGATGTGACTGCTCACTGCTCAACGTCGGCAGCAAGATTGCGCCAGTGTGCGCGTGACAATCAGATGCGGCCAAGGGATGCACAAAGCCTCCCTCAGATGAGATGAGATGAGATGAGGAAAAGAGCTTGTTCCAAGCAATTTTGTTTGGTGGCCGCATCTTGTCGTGAAGGTTGGCATGAACCGTGGGCAATGGAGATTTTGTAGCTTAAGAGTTTTTTGATGCAACCCCCGTCCCGTCCTGCCTTCTTCCACGAGACATTTCCGGGAGCCTAGGGGTGGCCGAGTCACCCCGTGATCCTCCCTGGAAGAAATGGGTCCTGTATGGTTCGTTCAAGGGAAAACTCCCATAAGAATTTCTTGTAACAATATGTAACAATAGTATAGAAAGATTCCCCTCAGGTCAGGTTGGTTTATGTCGGATAAATGATCTCCAAACAACAAAGTCTGTGACGTAGTCAACCCCAACTGGCAGACCATGAACATTGCCCATTCCAAGAAGGAATAAATAAGTGGCTTTAAGCCAAATATATCTCGAATATCAAATATTGATTGATATCCCCATAATTTGAAGCCCAACGCATCGCAAGCGTTTTGGATTTAGAATTCCCTGACTGACCTCACCCTGCAGTCAAGTAGCTGGAGCTGGAGTTTTCTCTTTGTCCTCCAATTTCGTTGGAGGCTGGCATGGAATCGTCACCTCAGCCGCCACCCCCAAACTCGGAGGCCTGACACTCAAAACTCAAACGTTCGGAACAACATGTTCAGTACACATGTTTCTGAACAATGGATGTGTAGAATCCGTAGACTTTGTATTTTGGAAAATCACACACTGGAACTGTGTCGACTTGAGGTCAGAGGAAAGATTAGTGAGGAAACGAACCGTGACATCAACCAAAATCATCGAGAATCTGGGCAAATTGGCAAACTCATACGCATCACAAACATATAAACTAATAAAAACTCCAAACATTCAAAACCTGATGAAAGTAATTTAAGCAATTTTAGGTGGGAGACTGCCCCCGCAATTTACACGGCGGTGAAATCTATTCTACTTTGTTCTTCCCCAGGTCAGACAAACATCAACAGCTATGTTACATTTTTTGCTTGTTATGCTTCCCTTGTTGTTTGATACCAATCTGGGCGACGTGCTGGAGGAATTACAATGAAATACACAGCAACCGACGGACATATCCCTTTCGTTGCAGGTTTCATTCCCCATTCGGTGTTTGTACCCCAATTTCAATTCCATCTCATTTTCCCTCGATCTGTATGTTTTTTTGGCTTCATGATGCTTCATGCCCATTTTCTGGGTAAAAGAAAGCACCATGGTTTGGCTAAACTCATGTGTTAAAATCAAGTTTCTGCTGCTTAAAACCCGAACTCTTGTTGTTACGCCACATGTCATGCTATTCCAAAAGTGACACACGATGTTTTCTTTTGACCCCCAGCCTTTTTCATCCTGTTTCTATGCCAGCGCTCCAAGGTACGGTGACCAAGGTGCCCTTCTCCTGCGGTTGGATCTCACATCCTGGGACGCTGCGTTTCGGAGAGTTCCAACCTGTTTCTGGTTTTCCCAGGGTCAAAGAAAGGGTTCCATATCTCACCTGAATCATGTTGCCATATCTGACATATCTGATGGCTAATTGTGAGGTTGCTGTATGTATGTATTGAACTGTATGTAAGTAACTTAACATAGCTATGGAAAACAGGTCCATGTATAGATGATTTATATACCTCCATTTGTTATAGATTATTTAAAAATTATATACCTAAAACAACTTTCTGATGTTCAACAGTTATCTTAGTTTGCCAGAGGGTAACTTGCCTGAATTTCTTTTGGTTGTGCCACTCACAATGATGTCAACTACGCTTTTGCCCATCATGTTTCAGCTGGGATGCCAATGTTTCTGCAACCCCGCTCTAGTTGGGGGTAACTCCTGCTGAATTATTGGTGTCGAATGTGTTGCAGGAGTTTCCCTTCACCCCTTGGAGGCCCCGAAGAAAGGTTTTAATTCTTTCACTGCTGTAATTACATTGTATCATAATATCTATATATATTATCAGATCTTCCATGATATATATCCCTATCATATCCCAATAAAATGCTGAGTCTTCCCCATTTTCTCCTTGCTTTTTTAAACACGCTTTACAGTCAATAGCCACATCTCATGAGATTCCTTCACTTCGACCAAGCTGCGGCCGCTATGGATTCGCAGCACCTCCTTCACCAAGGACAAGCCCAAGCCAATGCCGTCCACCTCCTCTCCTGGGCGCAGGGATCTTGGGATTCCGCAGGGATGTTCATTGGAAAAATCACCGAAAAATCCATGGATGATTGGAATGGATGATGTTGACCATCTGATTATCTAGCAACTTCTTCTTTTTTTTAATAGGGATTTCGCCTAAGCATCCATCAAAAAAATAGGTTGAAAAACAAACGACGATTTATTTGTTGCAAGAATACGGCTGATATGCAATTAAGATCACACATGAAATCAGTTCAGAGAGGTTCAGTTGATGCACAAACATGGTGAACGCACAGTATCCGTTTTATACTTATCATACCTCAAATGGGGTGCAGAGGACCAACGGGCTGCTAATTTCGAGCACTTAGCCATCTATAAATTTGAACCATATTGGGCTCCAATTGGGCACACTATACTAATTCCATCTGATTCCTAGACTGGGAAAAAGGCTTTTTGGATGATTCTTCATCCCAACCAGCATGTACGGTGAGATGGCCATGTTTTCTCAGATCATCGTGAACAATGCTATTTATAATCTGTAGTAATCCAATGTAACACTATTTGAGTCCGATTTTACTTTATCTTTTCTGAGGGTTGCTATAGACATATTCTACCATGAGGCGATGATTGGCATTGTGGGCGTAATGACATTCAAAGAGTTCAGCTGGCTTCCCACTTTGCTAGAGGCCCAAATTGCCATACAAGGCCATCACGAATCACAGCCACAAAATAGAAAGTGCATTAAATAAACGCCATGAATTGTCCGTCTGAGGTAAGACAGACTCCTCTGTTTCCATGTTGTCTTTTAATACATCGCAACGCTTGTGTTGTTTGGTGCTGCTGCTAATATTGTGTCCTTCACGTTCATCTTAGTCTCAGTTCGTCTGAGTACGTCTCAGACAATTTGTTGGAAACCTGGTGATACCTGGGTGATCCTGGGTGTAAGTACTGCCCTTAGTTTTACTTCGATCCACCGGTCCGTCATTTCCGAGCCACTGCTGTCCGATCCGGGGGAAAAGGCTTGCAAAACTCCTGTGGCAAAGCCAAGTGGTGGATCTTTCCCATGTCATGATCTTTCTCATTCTCCCAAAAAAAGGCCGTTCCATTCCTTCAACCTCTCAACTACGAACTAAATCTGTTGTGTCAAACTATTTCTGGAAACTAAGCTAGATCTAGACATAGACCCAGTACATCCACAGATTGAAGCACCATGAACAATCCCTTTTACCATGCCATGCGCTATGATTCGACGCCGTGCCCGGGTCCTTGCAAGATCTTGGGTTTGATCCCAGATCCTAGCAGACGTGAAATGCAGCTCTGGCGTCATCAAACGTGGCTGGGAAATCCCGTTTAAATCGGCATCTATATAAGGGAAAATCATTGGATATCATCGAACTAAACGGGGGTTGTCCACTGCCATGTTTGATTACCGGAAGGTAACATGAATATGCTGATATTTAAAGTGATGTTCATCCCGCAAATATTGTATCCACTGGTACCATGGGGCTTTGACCCCTGCCCATATGGGAAAGTAGAGGCACCATACCAAAGGAAAAACTATTCAGTGCCCCATTCTGCGTTGAAACATCCACCATCAATCAATGCTTGTATAAAAGGACATTTAAAAAACAATCAACTATTCCCCAGCTTACACCCCCTAAATTTGACCATACATCCCAGATCCAACCTCAACCATTCCGCTGGCCTGTATCGCTCACTTTGATGACAGCTGACTTGTCCACCTCTTTGATACTTAAAGATACCTGAAGGAAAAAGAGTTCTGCCCCCCACAACTCCGGAGCGTGAACCGTGTGTGGTTGGCGCTTTCAGCTTGTTCCCAAACAATCTTTCTCAACCTGGTTCATCTTCCAAAGTAGGGATAATAGGTGACATTGCTTCGAAACACAAAGCAATCATGGGGACAGAACCATGTATGGAGTGAATATGGGGAAATCAGCAAGAACAAAGGAAAGTAAAAACTTATGTGTTTGACACACAAACCTAAAACATCCTAAAACTATGACTCCAAAAACATGGGGATTGTGACTCACCGGTGCAAGGGTTCCGCAATTTGACAATCCAATCCCCTTTAAACACCCCTGCAAACCATGGCCTAGTACGGGATGAAACCACATATTTGGGTCCATACAATGGGGATGTGATGTAACACATACAGTATTTGGGGGGATGGGATGAAAATAGAATGGATCGAACCATTGGAATTCTTGGTTCATCAATTTATATAACCACAAATTGCCCACATACCCAATAAAGATAAATAAATACAAGGCTACTTGGTCAAGAGCCAACTACCCACATGTTTGGAATCACCCTTCAGGACAAACCCTGTTGCCATGTCCAAACAGTCAGTAGGGAGACAACATCAGATTGCATATAGATACGTATGTATTGCAGTTGATGTATGTATGTAAATACTGACAAATTACAGATTTACCGTATACCGAGCACTTGATATATATATAAAATGAAAAATAACATACACATGGACGAGAAAAAGGCATCTGATTACAGTATAAAACTCGGTCATTGCTACAGGCATTGTTTCTGTAGAGCACAAGTCTGCCTTCGATACTTAGAAAACACAAAGAGGTACGGCCGCCTTCTATGCGTATCTATGTGTATACTTACTGCTGAACTCTTGATTACTTCTGCTGATCATTGTCCCGGGTTTTGACTGTACCCCAAAATTATTAAAAATGGGGCCGCAAATATTTTGGGATGTCGCTCTTAGTGGCTGTGGTTTTTGACAGTTTGCAGTTTCTGACCATCATCCTAAAAACAGTCAGTCTTCAATAACCTCCCTTGGCCTTCTGTCTTTGGACACACACACACACACTAGACAAGAACTGGATCACTTGAGTGATCCGTTGGGAACTGAATCCCTTGAAAAACTATGTTGTGGTTCTCGGCTTAGCCCCTTGCCATGTCAGTCGCAAATTGAAAAAATCTGCAGGTACGTCGGGATGATCAGTCCCGAAATCCTCCCAACTCATGATTAGCTTCGTTCGCAGTGGACTCATGAGTGGGCCACCAACCCCCGCAAGATAAAAAGGGGGATATTAGTAGAAGTTTTACATCTGTTCAGATGTTACACGCACGCGAACAGGTTTACACGACTACAAATCATTTCATATTATGCTGAGCGAATATCCTTCCTTCCTTTGAAATCCTTGTTGGAATTGCACATCTGATTACTGATTGTCTAATTATCCGCATATATCTATATTTGGCAACCCCCAAATAGTTAGAAGTTGGCGAACTCCGATTCAAAAAAGTGGTTTATTAAAACTGTGCTGCATCTTTTTTCAAGTTCATTACTATAGACATATCACATCAACTCCACGATCTCTTCTCTTCAACAGATTCATAAAACCCCACACATCATACAGTCTTTAAGTAGACAGATGGAACAATAGAACACAGAATGCCAAGTATATCGATGCTACAAGTGCATATACACGCAGATGCACACACAGACACACACCGGCTGCGGTTTTTACAAATCAGTTCATGCAGCCCCATATGGCTCATGGACCCCACGCATTGGTGTTATGTCATCTGTTATTTTTTGACTCTTGATAATCATATCTATATGTTTAAGGTGCTTTTTTTTTCGCCCTTCAAAATTCCAGTCTATGAGTCAATGATGATGTACATGGAGTCAAGCCGGACTTCAAGAATTACAGGATCGCCAGCGTTATCATGCCTATAATTAATAGGTGTCAGACCGATGAGTGAGGTGAACTATTCCCAGGATAAGTTCAGTATGTTCATCAACTATACTAGTTCCTCCAACTATCCCCTATCATTGATAATCTATCCCCTTGATCATTAATAAATATATATATATATATAAATGTATATGTATATGTATAGATGTGTGTATATATATATATATATATATACACATCATGAATCATCATGATGTATTCCTTAGTGAACATATATATATATATATACATATAGAATATACCTTAGTGAATATATATGGAGGTTTTTAGTGAATATATAGGGGGGTTTCCTAAGTCATGGGGGTACCCCTAAATCATCTATTTTATGATAGGATTTTCCATGAAACCATCCAGCTACTGGGGTACCCCCAAGGTCCTCTGCGCCGTGAAAGCCCAGGGGCTTCTCCATCCTCCGTAAACTTCAATGCCTCGCATAGCGTGGGATCTTTCTTAGGGGGGGTGGATTGGGAATTTAAGCGTGTTTTTTAGGGTTTAAAGGGTTTTCATGAAATCTTTAATTGGGTTTTATGGAGTTTTGATAGGGGCTCAAATGGGATTTAAAGGTTTTTAATGGGATTTCATTAGGATATAATTAGCAACCAGTGGGATTTAAAGGATTCTTTTTTCAGGATATACTGGGAATATGATGAGGATATACACTGGGATCAAATAATGTATATATATATATATATGATATCTACTAGTATATAACCAACACTACTCCCTTCCCCCTATTACTACCCCTAGAACAAAAACTAGGGTCCATTCCCAATTTTTGACGTCTTTGTTTTTCTAAAATGCGTTTTTCAATTGCGGCAATTGAAAATAGGAGACTAGAATACCCAAAAATATCAAACATGCGATTCAGCCCCCAATTTAAAAACTAGTCAACCCTGGGGTACTTATGATTAGGGTCTGCCGTCTGCCCTTTGAAATCAAAAAATTGGGTTTGTTAAGACTACAGCTTTCATCTTATTAGGGGAAAGCTTCGAAACTCAATTTTAGCAATATTCTATATGGATTTTAGTAAGGCAGTTGATCAATTTTGAAATCGAACATTTTTTTCAACACTGTTTTGGCTTTTTTTATTGGGGGGAAGCATGGAAATCCAGTCATTGACAATATTGTATATCGATTTTAATAGGGATTTGATCCATTTTGAAATCGAACATTGCAGTTTTCTTTTTTGTAAATTTAGTTTAGGTTTGATTTAATTTGGCAATCTTAAATATCATTACGCATATATATATAGATGTATGTATGGATTTCAAATGATTTTGATAAGCAACTTGATCAAATTCGAAATCAACAAATCAGTCAATTATGTATCTTCATCCTCCCCGCAAACCCGAAATACCACCTAAAGATAAAAACCACTCCAGGTGTTTATTCTTTGGGGGTTTTAGTATTAGGGGGCAGGGCATCTGATGTTTGGATGTGTCTGAACATGTGGTGTACCCCGCAAATGGCAATTCCAAAGCAGAAAACTGGCAGAACCAGGTGATTTCGGGGTACTCTCTTTTCAGACCAATCCATGCAAGAATGGAAGGGCAGAAGTTATTTGGGGGTATATGTCATGGTATATTTTTGAATTTTCCGACAGACCCATACATACAAAACATTTCTTGAAGTTGCTTCTCAATCTTTAAGCCCAGGTTGACAAGCCATTCAAAATTTGGGAGCAGGAAAACTGCATGTCCAAGTATTTGATGTTGAGCAACCTGCAAATAGATAGAAAGGCAACATAATTACAACTAAAATAGTGACCACATGTGATCAAGTACTTGTCTATATATAAGCTACTATGTCAATGTAATTCAATGTGTATATATATATATATATATATTAGATGAACATAGACATAGATGAACTATGTATGATCAACTTCTACCTTGACCGTGAAACGTTGAGCGTTTATATCGGCATTGTTTGCCACTATCAAATCTCATCCGTCCCCTTCTCAAAGAATGAATATTGGTTCAACCCATTCATTGGCATTTCCATCATGCATCACACCAATCCGTATAACATCTGGTAAGAGTAACCACATAGAAACGCTACTTCTGCACAGTGCGTGATACTTTCCGACCCAGATTTCTTCAATCTTGCATCATCTGGGTGTCAAAACCCTGGTACCCTGCAGCCCGCAGTGAAACATAGCTTGTAAATGAACGCTCATTCCCCCAATGGATCCAAATGGTATTATAGCTTCCGGACATGGATTTGTGCAAAAATGGGGTAAGACTAAAACCCAATGGTTGATCATCACTTCTGAACGCAATGGATCTCAGGTTTTCTCAAGAAACTACGCTTTCTAGCCCAAATAAAGGGACCAAACCTGTAGATCTTCGATTTTTGGCAAATTCTTGGACCACAATTTGTAAGACAACCCCATATAAATTGAACCATTGAGGCTGCCTCGCCCGTTCCTCTTGCAGTCCAGTGGCGTTGGTCAACAGCTGCTTGAGTAATTGCCTAGGGACATGAAGCACGACAGAAACCAGGATGTTTACATCAAAACAAATGGTTTCAACCTCTAGGGATCAGGAGAAAAATCACCAACCTGGAGACAAAACCAGGATTTAACCAGCAACAATATTGGGGGCAGTTGAACCAAAAATACATCATAGGAAAAGAACAACAAAGATCGGGTGGAAAAATTCGGTGGCGGAGCCACATGGAAAGGCTCATCCCAAGAATGTTCTGTGGCTGGGATCATATTGCCACTTTCGTGGGTATTGGAAAGCAAATATATATATATAAAGCCTATTTCTTGAAATATCCCAATTGATTGTTGTCCATCGTTGTCCCCCATATCGGGCCCCACCATTTTATTCCGACTGTTCATCAGTAATAACAAGTAACACCATACAAGTAGTAACAACCCCCAGTTTTGTTGCTTTAACCGTACAACAACAATTGCTTCAGCGTGGTTTCAATTCTGTTGGTTAAAACATGTTGGCGCCAAACCCCACGTTCGCCCATGCCCAAATAACAAACCCAAACAATATCATATACTTGTCACCAGAGGATGAATGAAAAAATGGCTATACGCACCGATTTTGACTTTTGGTTTTTAGGATTTAGGGTCTTAATTTAGGGTTTAGGCTTTTAGGGTTTTTAGGGTTTTAGGTTTTGGAACGTAAAAAAACGTTAGCTCAGCGCAGGGATTTGAGCATGTCAAAGGATATGCGGGATCCGATGCGGGCAAACGTGGGGTTTGCAGCGAACATGTTTAAACCATTTTAAACCGCCATGTTTGTTGGCTAAGAACAGCCCAAATCCGTTGATTTTTGGCGAAGTCCAGGTGACCGCATGGCGTGGCTGTCCGCCGCCACTGCCACGGTCTGGATCTCGGTGCGCAGATTCACCTGAAAAGGCATTGGAAGGGAACAGAACTCACGGAAGTTTTTGGTAAATCATGGGCTGGTCTTAAAATAGCTTATATTAGTGTATATTATCATCATTTTCTAAACTCAAGCTAATCTGGGGGTGTACAGGTATACACCATTTTCAGACAAAGCCACATGGTGGATTTGAGTATCAAAAGCGGGGATTCAACCAACAAACATGGGGATTTTACCAGCAACAATAGGGGAATTTAAGGAGGAAAGCTTGGATTTAGACGGCACAATTTGGGATTGAAGTGATGAACAGGTCAAAATGGTGAATGTATCAGCCAAAATGGTCACATCACCCCGAAGATTGTCTTTTTTACCAGCAACATGGGGGTTCAAACAACAAACACTATCTGGTTGGTGGTTGACCTACCCCTTCTGAAAAATATGAAAGTCAATTGAAAAGGATTATCCCATATATTATGGAACAATAAAAAATGTTCCAAACCACCACCCAGTATATTGTCTGATATTGTTTTTTTTCAGCAACCAACACTTTTGATTTAATCAACAATCCGAAGAACATGATTCAATCCGCACGAGGGGAGATTTCACCTGCTGCGGCAAGTGACCAGTGGAGATGCCAATGAAGACAGCTAGATACCAGCTTTTTTAGTGTCCACATTTTGAAATTGAACAAAACAGCATGGAGATTCACCAGGTACGGTGGGTAGGGCGATCAGCCAAGTGGGCCGCATCTTTGGCACCTTGTCCTTTTTCAGTGGCCGCCCGCCCTTGTCCTGCGGGCATCGCCCTGTGTCTGCTATGGATGTTTCTGCAAACATCAATTTACAAGACCCATTCTAGAAAAAACTTCACCTAATTATAAATAAAACAAGACTTCGCGAACCTTAGTGGCACATGCATACATACAACAATATGATGATGTGATTGTACACATGATTAAACATGTTCGAACAACTGTACTGGAGGATATCTACCGTCTAAATCTATCATTCCCGCTTTGCATGGGCCATCTATCTGAATCTGGAAAAAACAAGATGCAGCCCACAAACCCTAATGCTCACACGTATGTTAATGGTGATGATGTCGAAAAACATGGACATGCAGTCATGCAGAGCACTTTTCTGAAACAGTATATTTACACAGTCTTGTACATGTAAAGTGTAAAGTCTAGCGTGTGGAGTGCAGAGTGTAAAGTGTGGAATGTAAATTGTGGAGTGTCAAGTGTGCAGTGTGGAGTGTGGAGTGTAAAGTGCGGAGTGAGGAGTGTAGAGTGTAAAGTGTAGAGTGTAAAGTGTAGAGTGTGGAGTGTAAAGTGTACAGTGTAGAGTGTGGAGTGTGGAGTGGAAAGTGTAGAGTGTGGAGTGTGGAGTGTAAAGTGTAAAGTGTGGAGTGTAAAGTGTGGAGTGTGGAGTGAGGATTGTGGAGTGAGGATTGTGGAGTGAGGAGTGTGGTGGAGTGTGGAGTGTGGAGTGTAAAGTGTGGAGTGAGGAGTGTGGTGTGAGGTGTGTAAAGTATAAAGTGTGGAGTGTAGAGTGTGAAGTGTAGAGTGTGGAGTGTGGAGTGTAAAGTGTAGAGTGTGGAGTGTGGAGTGGAAAGTGTAGAGTGTGGAGTGTAAAGTGTGGAGTGTCATGTGTGTGCAGTGTGGAGTGAGGGGTGTACAGTGTAAAGTGTAAAGTGTGGAGTGAGGAGTGTGGAGTGTCAAGTGTGGAGTGTCAAGTGTGCAGTGTGGAGTGTAAAGTGTGGAGTGAGGAGTGAGGAGTGTAGAGTGTAGAGTGTAAAGTGTAGAGTGTAAAGTGTAGAGTGTGGAGTGTAAAGTGTGGAGTGTGGAGTGTGAAGTGTGAAGTGTGGAGTGAGGAGTGAGGAGTGGAAGGTGTAGAGTGTGGAGTGTGGAGTGTAAAGTGTGGAGAGTGGAGTGTGTAGAGTGCGGAGTGTGGAGTGAGGAGTGTGGAGGGAGGAGTGTGGAGTGTAGAGCGAGGAGTGTGGAGTGTGGAGTGAGGAGTGTAAAGTAAGGAGTGTGGAGTGTAAAGTGTGGAGTGTGGAGTGTAAAGTGTGGACTGTGGAGTGAGGACTGTAACGTGTGGAGTGAGGAGTGTACATTGTAAAGTGTAAAGTGGGGAGTGTAGAGTGTAGAGTGGAATGTGTAGAGTGTAAAGTGTAGAGTGTGAGGTCTAGAGTGTAAAGTGTAGAGTGTGGAGTGTGGAGTGTAAAGTGTAGAGTGTGGAGTGTAAAGTGTGGAGTGTGGAGTGTGGAGTATGGAGTGTAAAGTGTGGAGTGTAAAGTGTGGAGTGTGGAGTGAGGATTGTGGAGTGAGGAGTGTGGAGTGAGGAGTGTGAAGTGTGGAGTGTAGAGTGTGGAGTGTAAAGTGTGGAGTGTCAAGTGTACAGTGTGGAGTGTGGAGTGAGGAGTGTAGAGTGTAAAGTGTAGAGTGTAAAGTGTGGAGTGTGGAGTGTAAAGTGTGGAGTGTGGAGTGTAAAACGACATGGCAACCTGCTTGGAAACCTTCGAAAAGGAGAGGTTTTGCAGCTTACCCCATAACCCTTCTGCAGAACTTACCATAGGCACGACCATACGGCGCTCACGCGAACGGTTGCGAACGGTTGCGGACGGTTGCGAACGGTTGCGGACGTAAGCGCAACGTCGAGCGAACACACCCTCAACCCCCAGACCCCCAGAGTGAAACGGGAACCCTTGCTACGCATTCGGGAATCAATGATTCCCAAAGTGGATTTCTAAGCCAACTTTGTGGTACACCCCCATGTATCAGGTCTTTGTCAGGCCGTCATCAGCAACGGTTCTCTCTCTCTCTCTCAACAGTTTCAACGTTTCATAGGGAAGATGATGATCAACAAATGGGAGGTGACCCTAGGAACTGAGGGCTCCCCAAGATAGCTAAGTTGGTTTATAAGATTTACACGCCCACGTAACTAGCTCCATATATCATGACATATCCACTACAATCTCAACAGTTATCACTTATTATGGTGAATATCTACATATATCCCATATCAAGCCTAGTGATTCTAGTTCCTATACAGTAGTTGGTTTTATCCCATCAGTTTTTTTTGGTCAAAACCAGCTGGCCCCATGACACCACCTGCAGGCCCTTGGATGTCGAGACCACCTGCCTGGCCAATGCCTCGAATCTGACCAGGGGATTTCATGGTGATCCAATGGGACTTAGTGGTGATCTATCTAATGGTGGTCTAGGGGGGTGATTTCGATGGGATCTAATGGAACTAGTGATTTTAACTGGGATCTAGAATATAGACATAATGTGATTCAATCGAATTTATATAAATATTTACATGGTTGCTTCAGCTGGAAAATGCGAAACCACTTGGGATTCGAAGCAACAACGCATAGAAGTTCATGGCCAAAGCGGGGAAATTTGACATGGTAGAGATTGGGGATGCAAACAGCATAAGTATTTGGATTTTGATGCTTGTTTTTGCAAGCAACATGGGATGTTGAAGGATTGAAGCAACAACGGGCCTAATATTTAAATAAGACAGGGCACTTAAGCAAATTATGAAGAAGCAACAATCGGCTTTTTCCCAACATAGGATTAAAGCCATTTATGAACCATTTTCGATGTCAGAATTAAAGTAACAAAGGGCACGTGACCAACAAACATGGAGGCTTTATTTCAACCTGAAATCGGGTCTTTGCCAGACAAAATCATCGAAATGACGCAAGGACCCACGGGCTTTCATAGGGGGAGACCCTCCACCACTGGCAAGGTTTACACAGCACAAAATGTCATCATTTTACTGATGGATCTGGCTCCCTTTTAGGCCATTGCCGAATCCTGTCAACTACCTTTGCGATTTTTTCCATCCATGTTTGACAGTCTTTTGTGGTTTTCTTTCCCAAGCCCATTCTTCAGGATGTAAAGCTTGAACTTTTCACCCAGTGAAAAAACAATCCGGTAATCAAACATGGCAATGTAAAGTCCACCACCTTTAGATGATTTTCCCATCTAAACCTCCTGGTAGGGGATTTCAAGGTGCTAGATATTTGATGACCGGAGGGTAGCCATCTCTTGGATGACCACAAGTGTAAAACCGATCTTTGATGCCAAGTCGCCCCCAAGTCCACCATGTCATCCTTCGGCCCTTGGCGCACAGCTTCCGACTGATATTTCCTCAGCTGACCGCTGAAACGAAATCATAGGCCTTGGCCACGACTTGAGCCAACAGTTGACATGAAGCCATGTATCGGGATCATTTTTCTACTATAGATATCTATCTATCTATATATATATATGGCTTTTCTACTATAGATATAGATGGCGTGCAATCTAATATAATTACTAATTGATTTGTAGTAGGTAGCATTGTGAGATGATGATCCCCACATCGCCAAGTCTCCAAAAGTCCATCATGTTCGTTGCCAACTCAAGCGCCCGTTCGGCCTCAACTGTTCGGATTGATGGCTTGTAGGTTTCAAGCCATCCCAATCTCCAAAACATATCCTGCTGTAATCCAACCTGGAAATGGAAAGAGGGTAGTGAATGGAATCCATATAAGACGCAACAAAGAAATTGCGTCGGGGTTCTACTTGCCACGGGACGCCAAATCTTGGAGCTGATTCCCAAGCGGTTTCAAGGGGCTTATCAAGCGCAATTGTGACACAACCCCAACCAAGAAACGCAACTCGGAGAGCCAAATTTTGGGCAGCTGATCGAAGAAGCGGCTTCATGCTACAGTAACCTACAGCATTCCCAAGGTATACCTAGGAACCACAATATCATGCAGGCCTCAGTATCAGCCATGCTGTCTCTTTCCAGACTTGCCGTATGATAAGCCATGAAATGGGTCTGAAAATGGGGTAACCCCCCAGCAATGTTAATAGGAGAATGATGATTACTAAGCGAAATTCGGGATAAACCGATAAACCCAAATGAGCGGATTTTGAAGTGAGGTGCCGCATCGTGTATAGCATCTCCAACGGACTAGATCCGGGGGTTGGTGGGATGGAGAGAGTCTTGAGGCTCATCCCCACATTCTGAACTGTTGTTCGAATCCCCACATATGATCACGGAAAATCCTAATTGTCACACTCTCAAGTCAACAAACCTTGCCTATAGTGCTAATGTCTCATTTTACTGGTTGAATTGAAAACCGCATCTTTCCCCTGGATTCTTGGCGAAAGATCCATATATCTCTCCATATTTCAAGTCAGGTGATCTAGCTGCCGCCAAGGAACACTGACTCCGATCATGGTGAGCCTGATACCAAGGATAACCGGTGCCGGTGACTGCCGTGGTTCTTACCCACCTGATATCACCTCGCGAAGTTTCAACAATTCACCAGCCCTGAAATAAGATCAGGGATAGCTACCCGATCTATTTTATCCAGAATCATGAAACATACCCCACTTAGTTTGGTGAATAAGAAACAAACCACACAAACAAAAAAAAGGGTTATCAGGGTTTCTTGTTGGATTCACCAAATATAATATATATATATATATAATATTATCATATTATACTAATAGATTTTATATATATATGTATATATTGTGTAACCCCCAAACGTTTAGGTCCCTCGGATAGTGTGAATCTATCCTTTCCAGCTCGGATCCCTGTGGGATTTTTGAGTTCCATTTGTGTCTTGATGATCGAAACTCCCTAGAATTTCTATGATTTTGAAAAAATAGAAAGAGCAGTCTTGTTGCTGTTCAAATCTAGGACACTGAACATTCCATAGATTCCATAGAAACAAAACACATCCACCCAGCACATTTCCTATCCATCCAAGCGGCGGTTTTTTCAGCTGCCCGGCGTCCTGGAAAGGGTCCCTCTTTCTTCGCAGAGTTGATACCAAATCGGGTCATTGGGCTGATTCAATGAACATCAATCAAAAATTTACAGGTATCAGTGATATGCAATATGCAAATAAAATACACAACTTATACAACATGATATAACATGATTCCCACATGTTGAAGCTTATTCTTGAGGATATAATGGTGTGGGAGTTTGTTGCCCCAACCATCCGGGATTTGCCCACTAAACGTTGTGTCATAAACTTGACACATGGTCTTAAATGGGTAACAATATAGTTCTGGCCATTTTTAGGCAAAAATCAATATAGTTCTGATGGGTTTTTTGAAAATGTTTAACAGGACTTAAAGTAGTCCTAACCATAATTTTGAATAGTTCCAACCACCCAAGGTATAGTTCCAGCTAGCGGTATCCATCCTCACCATAACCCTAAATAAAGAGGACAAGGAGCATCCTAAGGTATCACCGTGGTTCTTCCACGTTCTTCCCATGAAAATATCTCATTTTTTTAGAGGTTTCCTGTTCCCATCCGATCCCATTAAACCTTCACCAATCCAGTCATTCAAATGGTTTTTCGTGGGGATCCGCCGAAAAATTGGACAATCCCAAGGGGTCTCCTGGGACAAGGTGTTCGCCAATCCGATGATGCCGTGAAGCGGCGAACGAAGCTCGTGCAACACCATGCCCTGGCGCTTGCGCTCGGGCTTCCAAGGATAAACAAACACAGGAAGTACCCATTAAAACAAAATCAATCAACGAACCAATCTATATAGTCTAACCCAATCTAGTCTAATCTAGTCTATCTACTCCATTGTATATCATTGTCTCAACTTGATCTCCGGTAACAAGAGCTGATGCAATTTTTCTGGGTGCAAAACCGCTATCTGAGATACTTACACAAGTTATCTTCCAGGGAAGCAGGAAGTTTGGACCATCGCACACACACTAGGAAAGAACTGGATCATTGAAGTGATCCGTCGGGAACTGAATCCCAAAACATGCAATTAAACAAGATTATTGATGTAAGTCAGAAATTGAAACTCTTTGCAGGTACGTCGGGATGATCAGTCCAGGTATCACAATCTCAAACCACCGTCTTCGTTGGGCAGTGGATGGAATGAGATTCACTGCCCCCCCGGCATCTTAATGACAATACCAGTTAGGAAGAAGTTTTGCATCTGTTAAGATGTTTCACACAGACACCCGGCCGGAACCGAGTCAACCCTGATAGGCAAGAGGAAGAAAAAAGCGGACACAAACGACGGACAAAACAGCGCAGGGGGGGAGGGGAACAAACGAACCTCCAAAACCAACCTACACGGAGAAACGGACCTAACCAGCACAGAGCACACACCTAAACCCCCACGACACATTACAGAGGGGCACGGGGGATAATTAGGGACCAAATGGGGAACTAGTTGATGAAGAGAAGTGCAACAACAAAAAATAAAAGGGATTCAGTTCCTAGAAATAAGGTCGTGCGTTACTCCCTCGAAGGGACGGTAGTCGGTCACAGCCACAAGTGGACATTAAACGGCTGTTCAAGTTCATACGAATTGGGTGCACAATGTGTTCAACCTCACCAGAGAAAGTGGACCACACCTGAAAGCATGTAGCCTCAAGCCTTCCATGCTCCATGACAATGAATGCCATGTTGTCAACACCGTTCCTGTCTTGTGATGAAAACAACTTTCAGGCTGTTCCGTACAGCTTCACTTGAGCAAAGGTGGATTTGCCGAGGTATCTCAGGGACGGCAGGGGCAGCAGGATCTCGAGAAAATGGTGCAGAACCGAATGGCCGACTGTTTCACTTTACGTAGACGAATTACTAAATTAAAAAAAATATTAAAAGTGTAAATTCAGAGTTCTGTTCGTCCACATTCTCCCAAAAGGGTTCCCTCAAATGGGTCCATGGCACCATGTCGGAGCCACCATGGAAATCACCCTAGAAAAGAACTGGATCATTGAAGTGATCCGTCGGGAACTGAGTCCCAAAACGTGCAATTAAACAATATTATTGATGTAAGTCAGAAATTGAAACTCTTTGCAGGTACGTCGGGATGATCAGTCCCGATATCACAATCTCAAACCACCGTCTTCGTTGGGCAGTGGATGGAATGAGATTCACTGCCACCCCCCGCATCTTGATGACAATACCAGTTAGGAATAAGTTTTACATCTGTTCAGATGTTTCACACACACACACCAGTAAGCCTCCATGAAGGTTTCCTCAGCTTACTGCTGGAGGTCAAGTCTCCTAGTGGTTCCTACGGACCTAAGAAAGAGAAGAAAAGCGGTGCCTGGATTTAGGTAGACCAAGCATGGAATTCCCATCTACGTGGTTGAGCTTACACCCCTGAAATTGACCCCGGAAGCGAAGAAAAATAGGATGTTCAGTACTCAAATCATCTTCCGAATCGCTGCTGAAATCCCCATCTTTGGAATCATGGTGAGCTAAACGCATATCCCAAAATTTATCCAAAATCCAAAATGCCCAGGAGTGAACCTGCTGAACCTACCCTTCACTGGCTTACCCGGCACGATGCCATCCATCCAATTTTGCACCTGCAACCCTCATGTTTCCTCATGTTTGATGGTAATTGACCCATCTAATGGCCATCATACGGGGTTACTGGTTACCCTCCGGTAATCAACCATGGCACTTGACAAGCAGATACAATTAGGAGGATATGTTCATCATATATTTTCCATTGCATGGTTTGAAGACCGGGTATATCCATGGTTATATGATTACATCCGTTATATCCCAACCTATCAGGGCGACATCGGCATTTTGCCATGGTTTCGACAAGTTTCGACCCTGCCCTAGCCATCACCCCCACCTTCACGCCCTGCCCCTCGGAGGGCTTGGGTGCCGGGGACCCCGCAGCAGGTTGGCCGATGGCCAAGGCTCCAATGACCTCCAGGAAAAAAAACCTGGTGGAAAGCATCAAATGTATGGGAGTGAAACCATCAAACATAATAATTTCATGGAGGTTAACTGAGGTTAACCATGGGAAATTACATCATATATTGCATGGAATACTAAACCATGATCTACATATCTATATATCTACTGTATATTGTGAACCATAGTGAGCCATCAAGATGGAATACTAAGGAGTAAAATAATGGGAGATACTATTAGACTATACGGTGGGAAATGCTATGACATATAACGACATAATTACAGTATATATATATTATCAGATTTACTATATTTATTATATAATATTGTCTAATCATATGCGCATGAACCATCATCTTCCAGGAGTTGCAACAAATATAGTGGAACATCATGAGAATATATTCTGCACAGTTAGATCGAACAAAAACATGGGGATGGCGATTGAGCCACCATCCACGCGATGCGCACGGTGATCAAATTTGCACGTTGCGGGCTCCCGAGTGAGTAAGATCGCTTGATGAGACTGAGAACAGATCCCCAATCCTAATTCAGGAAAATCCTATATAATTCATGATAAACCAGCTGCTAGAAAATTCATGACACTTCGCAATTTCATCTATGATCAGCCCATCTAACTTGGTCACAGTCGCCTTGCCAGAGAAGTTCAGCTGAGGTGAAAATCCCACCATCATCTCAAGACTTGCCACAGTGATCCTGAGGAGAAGGCTTGGAGGGAAAACCTCTATCTTTTAGCATCAAATAACTAATCACATCTAAGTAGCTGTAGGTGATTTTCCTGCACATTTCCCTCCAACCAACTCTGGAAAGTGAGAATGGTGAATATTTGGTGATCACCAGGTAAACATCAGTGAAATCTCCAGATAATTTCAGGAAATCTACAGAGAAATCTTAGAGACCCGGCAACATATTTTTGTTGGTGGCTGGTTAATATAAACATATCTAAACTAGAATCTAAACATATGGGATTTTCACGGATTTTCCAGAAATAGGGGTACCCCCAAAATGCTTGTTTTTTTTCATGGAAAATCCTGTCAACAAAAATGGATGATGAAGGCCCCATTTTAGGAGGTTTCTCCATATATAAACCGATGGTAAAAGCCATTCCCAGCGCTGCGATCCAGGTACTGCAGTGGCGCGGACCAGGCGCTCTGTAGGGCAGCTTTCACTGAGTCGGTCACTTGCTGCTTAGAACCCACCGCCAGGTCCAGCAACTTTTTCCTCGAGAGGTCGTGGATGTAGTTTTTTCTAGGAACCACTCAACAAGGAACATTTATGAATTACTTTGTTGAAATTATGGATGACTTATATATGGTTGACTTATGCACATTTCAGGTTTTTATGAGTTGTTTTTTTAGCGTTAAACCACGAGAAGTCACTAGTCACTGGGCGAGTTTCCGAATTTGGATCCCCCCTCAACTCGGATTGACAGACCCTCAAGCTGAAGGGGGGTGTTCATCTGCATTTTTGGATCATTGGGAAAGGTAAATCCGAGGATGTGAAGCAACAGGAAAATTCACCCAAGCAAAAACGGCCAATTGGAGGACCATCATTTGTAGTGATGGCACATCACATGGTATTTTAGACTACCAACCATCACCAGGCAATTCATTGGTTTTCTTCCAATCTTTTGCGTTACATCCCGGTAACATCCCCATGTTTGGTGCTTTAAATCTCCGTTGATGATTAAGAACTACCAACTTCTAGAAACATCACTGATGCTGCAACCCCCCACTCGCTAGCATGGAGTTCTGGATGGGATAGTGGTTACAAAAATGGGATTTGGATTGATACCACGAATGACCAACATTTGCGATTCCCTTGACCCATTCCAATTAGGTATGACTTGGAAACATGGCTACATAATGGCTACATAGTTATATAATGTTATTGTGTTACATAGTATATATATACACTCCCGGAAAAAATGATGCACATATAAGACTTGATTATATAAGAAGGATTTCGGCAAAAACACGTTTTCCCGTATAGGATCCTACATTAGGTCCTGTCTGGTCCAGGAACCCCTGGAGATCAGCAAGGGGTTGCCCCAGTCTGGAACCGTAACACATGGCTTTGGACGGCCAGCCCCATTTCTATTGGAGACACTCCGCATATGGGACGCCAGCAACCAACTCAAGTGAAGGCAAGTTTCCCAGCGACGGCCTCTTTATCTTTGCCAGTCACATCGGCCAAACGGTGATTCCATTCGGTGACACACCTGTCAGCTGAAACCGAAAACTGGGCTTCAACGGTTGACCGTCCCAAAGAAATGGGATTAGACCAGCCAATTCTTGGGGTGGGGATTCAGAAACACCGGAGTTGAACCATGAAGCGTCAAACACTGAAGATTTCACCAGAATTGTGGCCATCTCCAATCCAGGAGGATTGAACGAAGTAAGCAACAAACAACGGGAACTTTGACCCACAAACCCCTAGCCTAGGAATAATGGGGTAGTAGTAGTCTGTATTTTCACGCGGTATCGGCCAACTCAAACAACCAATAACTATATTAAGCAGATTTTTACAAGTATGCAGTGTTTTGCACTTGAAGGTGGTTTCAAACCACCCAAAATATATCACAAAATCCAGTTGTTTCCATCGTGTTCCCCATTAAAATTGCATATTCGGTATATACCTCCAGATGGGATGACTTATTCGGGATGGGTTATTCTACCATTGTGGGCCCCACTTTACGGAATATTCACAGGAATACCATAAATGACGGGAAATTATACGGAATCTGCATCATGTTCCCCATCACATTGCTATTCACATATTTTTTTGGAACATTTTTCCTCATCAACATTTTAGAATTACGATTTTGTAAACAAATATTTTTGTTTTTGTTGGGCTATCCCTCATTTCTGCACCCATACTGTACCCTCTGGTTGTTTGACGTACTGTAGTGAACTGGAAAATCTGCATGTTTGAGAACGGTAAATCATCATTTCAATTTATTTCAATCATCTATTTCTATAGGCCATTTCTCATCAATCACCGTTTAAACTTCCCATCAATCACCATTTACATGATCATCATTTTAATCATAGTAAACCCAATTAGACACCATCCCCAAGTCATCACCGTAAAAATTATGGGTGGGAGTCCAACCATCCCCAGCCATGGTAGTTCTGAAAATGGCAGCCAGGCTTTCCCGCTATACTTAGACATAATATATAGACACATCGATGGCGAATGTTAGATAGTTGGATAGTTGATGTACTTGATGTACAGATATCTGAGATAGTTATATCATCTTATATAATGTTATATATATCCCATTTATGGGAAACTGGGACACCCACTGGCTAGTCAAAGAACCAGGGGCTTTTTTCATCTTTTCGCCCCGACCAACGGGGAATCCACGGCACATGTTGGAATCCACCGAAAAGACGAAGGCATTCGCCTGGTCCAATTGCTCAGCGCAGGCTTCCTGAGGAATCTTCGGTTTCAATGGGAGGTTTCATGGGGGGAAACAGGTGGGAACATGACCTGGCGAAATGCTGTGTCTTGTTTGCTCAAAGTGTTAAACTGTTTCTCTCTCTATTTTTTTCAGTTGGTGAGGAACGGCACATCCAGAAATGGCTTTTTGGCTCCAAATACCAGCCACAAGTTGGCGGATTCAATCAGCAATGGCTTTGGCTTAAAACAGACTGGCAAGTTATATGGAAAATGGGCAACCCATGACCTACACACCCGGGGTTGCCGGGGTTTACCAAGAATTTGTTTTTTCTTCTTTTTCTCACCATCACCATGGGGCTCAACCAAGAATTAAGAGCGATACATATTGCTTTTAACGAGCAGAACGAGGATTTATGTGAAAATGGTCACACATGTGGCTCTTCGCCGGCGAAATGGTGATTAAGCCCACAACAAATACGAATAGTTGGCAGGTATTGTATGCTATCGTACGGGTCCCAAGTTGATACCCGAGTATCCAAAAAATCACCCGTACCCAGAGGCCTATCCCGATACAGCACCTGATGTTCGCTTACCAGATTTTAAGTGGTTCAGAAGGCACAGGGCGCGGCATTGCAACTTGTGCAGGGAGCATCACACTTGTAGATGACTCGGATTTGCATGGACCTGGCATCCTACACCAACCTCTGCAGCAAGAACAAGTAATTACAGTACTGTGGTAAACCCAAGAGCCATAAACCATCCCAAACTCGCCCAATGATCGAATTTTGGGGGTACGAAAAACATCTGCCTAAATGGTGCGGTTGGCCGGATCAAAGACCACTGAAAAATCGTAGTTCCACTGGCCAAGAGACTCGAACCCAGTCTGCCTGGCACAGGGTGACTCTGAGATATCTGGAGCTGCTGCGATGATAGATATGATGATTAGATATGAATTATATTATATCATTATGCTGTGAAAGAAACAAAGAAAAAGGATCATAAAACCACGAAACATTCTTCTCCATTTTTTAAATTGAAGGTACTGTATCTTCATAGATCCTTTGGACACTTTTAAGTTTGCTGAGGACACATGTGCGAGAAATACCCATATCATTGATGGTTAAATCACCATTGTTATGGCGGACTCTGGCGGTTAAACCCACAATCGGGTGATCATTATGAGATAATGGTCAATCATTATAGATGGATGGATATGCCATTTCATAATATTTCATAATTTGGTTGGAATATCCTAGCCAATTCCTATCTCTCCTATTTGCTGATTAAACATCTCGCCCAAATTCCACGATCCCGATTCCCCGAACATACAATTAGTACTCAAATCATTCCACTATTACCCTTACTATCATTCTCATCTATAACTACCATTATTGGTATCATTGCTATGATCATTGCTGGTATAACAACTGTTGCAAACCATTACCCTCGGGTAAACTAACATAGCGAACTGGAACATACCTATTTTTAATGGGTAAATCCACTATTTCAATGACCATTTTCAATAGCTTTTTGTTAGTTGACCAGAGGGTACCGGATCAGAGGGGCCTCCGCCAGCCGACGATCGGATTCGATGACATCATCGAAGTGGCCCATAACGCCCACCTTTGGCCCGACGGGTTGAGTTCCAACATGTCGAAAAATCGAAAATGATCCCATGTCTTGGGATGGAAACATGAATTGACCAATCGTTGTTTTTGTATATTTTTGTGAACCAGTTGAAGTGACCACCCGGACACTACATCCGCACTGGAAAAGTTCAGTGGGCACTTCCGAGCCGGGAGGCACATCCTAGCTATGACGTGGGAGCTGGAGAGGAAGCAATGCTTTGGAAGTGGATTGTGACTCTTCAAATGTAGGTGAGCACATGTAAGTGGAATTGAATCTAATAACCCAGTTGTAACATGTTGTAACTGGGTAATAACCACCTGAGAAGCCAGTTGTAGAATGCTAGAAATGGAATATCCCCAGTTCTATATATGGGTGACACACACACAAACGTATAATACCGTATAATTACATATACATATGTATGTACATATACAGTACATATGTATCATCGTCAAGTTACAAGGGACGAATGCAGTATGGTCATCCCCCATCATGAATGAGATTTCTCATAAATTTATAACTTGATATAACGGGTATATTAAGCCCTATGAGTAAGGGGATGACGATCCACTCCTGTGAGAAATACACAATGTCTTGACTAAGGCACATATGATCCTGTAATAGCCTCACGGAAAGTGACTTGCTCTTTGATGGTTTCAATCCATCCCAACAGTAATTACTGGTGTAATGTACTGGTCAAATATGCAATGAATTGGGATCCTCCTCCCAGATGAAGAAATGACATGGAAATGACATGGAAACAAACATTGGCCCAAGCAGATTACACAAAAATAGCCGTAGTTTCATTCACCAACCAACCACTGATTTCAATCTTTTCCAAAAGTTTCAGCCCAGAAACAATGCGACCAGTGGCTGAACGCCATGGGGCCATCGACATCCAAACTTCCTGTGGCGCGCATGGGATCCTGTGGGTCAAAAATAAGCGTTCCCAAGGCCAAAAATAAGCATCCACTGATGGTTGAAATCCAAGTCATTTCTCTGGCAAACTTGGGGACGGTTTGCGGTTTACCATGGTTTACCCATTTTCATGCATACTTTGTTGGGTCCACTCCTAAAATGCGAACAGTATCATGGTAGTTCTGCTCAATGGTATGAAGGCACATTGGTGTTGCCCATCCCCCATGAATAACCAAACAAGAAACGCTACATTCCGGTAATCAAACATGACAGTGGAAAATAACTTATTCGTACATGATGTTTCCATTACAACCTCCATTTGTAGAGCATTGACCGTCCCCATGTTTGATTGCCGAAGGGTACTCTTCAAAAAGTTTGTATAATGTGAAATGATGACACTATCTGGGTTTGTCTACATACCCCGAAACCGCATTGTTGATCATATTTTTCTTCATTATGTACATCAAAATTGCCCATTTTGATGTAACGTGATTCACGGTCTACGGTGAAATCACCAGGGAACTCCACCATTTCACCAAGCTTCTTTGGGTCGATTGCCTGCAAAGGGCAGGAGATTCAAGCGTTAAACCTCCTACCTTTCTGGCAATATCGGGTAGGGTACATGCACATGTGTGTACAGTATGTGTATATATATATATATATAATATATATATATATTACAGAGGTAGATAGAAAAACATACTAGATGCAATTTTGATTAGAATTGCAACTGAAAGTAAACAGCTTGCCTATATATAATATATATGGTATGGTTGTGTGCAGTGTGCAATGCAATGGAATGTACTGCTGCGATGCATGTGATATATGTGATTGTACTGTCTGCAATGCATGTAGTGAATGTTGTTTCAGCGTATTCCTGGTATGTCCGGTCTGTCTGTTCTGTTCATTTCTGTTCTGCTCCGTTTTATCCGTCTATGTGTGATTAAATTTCACGAGGTCTTGAAGTTTTTGATTTCTTAGGGTCTTTTGGGTACCAAAGTTAAAATGCATTATTTCGTACAACCTACGCGCAGAAAGGTCGCGAGCAAAGAAACTATTGTGTTGTTCTGAAGCAGATTAGACTCTGAAACTGGACCGTCCGCGTGGCGGGCAATTCATCTAAATCAAAAGCAACGGAGGAGATTCCTATGGCAAAATCTATCCAAATCTTACAGTAGATACCATTATATCAAGATCTAATCAATATATGTACAAGTTTTAGTTACCATAGTCTAGCTTGATTTGGCAAGCCAACGGCATCTTTTCTTTTTTTAGCTGGTCTAGCAAGAAAACCCTTATGGCCAGCGAAAACAAACATTACCGGTTGGTGGTTGCAACCCGTCTAGATGCTAGTCATTGGAGATAATCTTCCCAAATATCTATTTTTCGAACTCAACAAATTATAAAACGTGTGGTGTTGGATTTATATATATATATATATATATCCGCCGACCCCGGCCTTCGCCAAGGCCGGGGCGGCGCCTGGGACCACCGCAGGTGTGGAACTTTTCCGCGCGGGCTTTAAGTGTGCGCGGCAGCTTCCACCAAGCCTGGCCGTCAGCC
>Ga0126342_10002863_pt1 | contig 27696 bp, 21 predicted proteins | sample Cyp1metagenome_FD_92528 | JGI IMG/M metagenome (GOLD analysis project Ga0126342, IMG submission 92528) | Coral microbial communities from Lord Howe Island, Old Settlement Bay, Australia - Cyphastrea 1 metagenome | ecosystem: Host-associated > Invertebrates > Cnidaria > Coral ... | reverse complement strand
TGAAAGTAAATTGAAAGTAAATTGAAATCAATTGAAAGTAAATTGAAATCAATTGAAAGTAAATTGAAAGTAAATTGAAATCAATTGAAATCAATTGAAAGTAAATTGAAAGTAAATTGAAAGCAAATTGAAAGTAAATTGAAATCAATTGAAATCAATTGAAAGTAAATTGAAAGTAAATTGAAATCAATTGAAAGTAAATTGAAATCAATTGAAAGTAAATTGAAAGTAAATTGAAAGCAAATTGAAAGTAAATTGACATCAATTGAAAGTAAATTGAAAGTAAATTGAAAGTAAATTGAAATCAATTGAAAGTAAATTGAAAGTAAATTGAAAGTAAATTGAAATCAATTGAAAGTAAATTGAAAGTCAATTGAAATCAATTGAAAGTAAATTGAAAGTAAATTGAAATCAATTAATTAAAAGTAAATTGAAATCAATTGAAAGTAAATTGAAATCAATTCAAAAAAATTGTTGAAGGTGGGGGGGCGCAAAAAAAGGTCTGTTATTGAGTAGACTAAAATTGTTTGGGGGGGGTGCCCTCACACTAATCAGTCGACAACATTATATATATAAATAGATTAACATTGTCAGTTAGATTTTTTAACAACAAAAAAGGTAAGGAAAACACCAAGATGTTCGAAGTTCGAAGACAGTAATCGCTAGCTCGAAAAGAATTCGCGAAGCCGTGCCACTTGTTGGAGAGCGTGCACAGCCACTGCGAAGAAACCATCTGGAAATTGCAAACATACCGCACGTTTTCAACGGTTACTCATCATTCCGAACCAAATGGGTTTGTCTAAAAATAGGGTGCCCCAAAACCCAATGGATTTTGATCATTTTCCCAAAAATCACAGGTGTCAAATCTAGGTATCCCCCACTTCCGTAGCTGACTGGTGAGCTGCTGTGTTACAGGCATAAAGAATGGCCGAACCCACTGGCTGTACCATCCTATTACCTGCCACTATTGGTACTATTGATTTTTGGTTGTGTCTATGTCATATTTATATATATAATATTAAATATATATAACATACAGTAAGTATATAAATAACTTATAACTACTACGCGTAAGAGGTCGAAAGGCATACATTCATTCTACGCATTGGACAAAAAAAACAATCAAAAAACATTAAAAACAACTAGGGGGAATATGGAAACATGTGGGAACACGCGAGGAAACATGATAACACCGTGGCACACATCGAGAAATCAGACTGCTTCCAGCAATGCATTTGACCATTTTTGCCTATCCTTGCGTGTGTCTGCGCCAAATTGCAGTGTGCATGTTACATTGGATGGAAAAATTGCATGACACCTTTTCAGGTCTGCATTGTTTCCAAGTAGGTCTCATTGCGTGCAAAAGCCTCTAGGAGCTTTCCACTTGCAAGGTCAGTTAATCCAGCTGCTAAGTCAAGTGGAGCGGCCCCCTTTGATGCCAAGAACATGTAGTATAAAGTATTGACCAACCATTCACCAGTCGGTTTACCCAAATATCAGTCTTGCCGGTCAAAGTACAACTTGGTTTACCCAATAAATAAATCATTCTCTGTATATCATGTCCTGCGTTCTCGTGGTTTATTTCCCCCCAGCGGCCACAAGGATCGGGTTGAGGCCAGTGGATCGGGCCAACAGGGGCAGAAATTCTTAGCGCCCCAGTGGACTTAGGAACGCCAGGCTTATTAACAAGCATCCCACTTAATGGTTAATAACCCATATGATAACACAGCTATAGATAGCGTATACATCAGCTACAGTAGTGTGTTATAGGCCTGATAAAACTGATTATAGCCCACTTACAATGGCTGTGATGCATCAACAAGTGCCAATAAGGGGTGATTGACTGTTGGGTTATCACTAGATTGGTTAGCTAAATCATTATTTATCACCAGATTTGCTATTGGGTTTATGGTGATTTATTATAATTGAATATTGTGAAATTGGTTTTTCAACCAACACACACTACTAGTGGGCACCACCTTGTGTTCACTTGGAAGACCGCCCCTCTCTTTGCAACTGGTTAATAATTCTGGTGATCGTAAGTCTCCTTATAGAAATATCATCTGTGAATGGATTATGACCATGGTTGCCTTGCAATCTGGCTGGACAGTTATCTGCTGCAGGAAAACAAAGCTACAGGGTAGATGGTTGTAACATGTTCTTAACAACTTAGAGTAGACTTGGGTATTAATGCTATTAATGTATATTAACGTTATTCATGTTAATATGGGTAAAACAATAATAACCATCCCCCATGTCATCACCATTCTTATAGGTGCTATGTATAAACCATTCCCAATCATGGGTGGTTTATGACATAGGTTTACCCACATTATATGCCACAAAAATACTTTCCATAAAACCATATATTCCATATATATATATATATATGATATATATATATATCATATCATATATGCCATATATATCCAATTAATTAACCCATATTCTCCGGCGGATCCGGTCTCCTCCGCCACGCGTCCTGTGTCATCGCGCCAGCGGCCGTCCTTGCAGGTCCTTGGTCAAGCGACACATTCGATGGAGAAACGCATGGTGACTTAACCAAGAAAACATGGGTTGAATGGGATTTGAACAGGATTTTAGTGTGATTTGTTGAGGCTTGTAATGGAATCTACACTAGCTTTTTTTTTTGAATCATGGGATTTCATGGTGATTCAATGCAAACTCATGGGAATTCAAAGAATTTAGTGGAATTTATCGTGAGATTGAATTACCGACAAAAATGGTTTCACCAACAAAATGGAGCCATGGGCATTTTGCCTTCAATCAGTGGATTGGTTTAAGAGAAAAACTATGGGAAGTCAATGTTTTGCCTTAAAATATGGAGATTTCCGGGTTCAGTTTTGGCGTTATCAAGTTAAGGATCCACGTGACTGGACTTGAGCCAGTGACATTAACTAGTACACTAAGTGGTTGGGGAACGCTTGCTAGCCCCTCTGGCCACCCATTTAATAGGGAATATAGATAGCATACATTCAAAACCCATTCTTTATACAGTATATACATACACATACACATATATAATCATATATATATATATACATATCAATATTACTGTTACATACATATATATATATATATGTATCCAGTATATTATATACCATATATATATATATATTATATATATACACCACATTCAGTGGGATGATCCTCCAAGTCACTCCGATGTCCAAAAATTCTACTTGGTTGATTCAGAGAGGGAGGCCTTCAACACCCGGCCGATATCCCGAAGCCGGCCCCTCAAATGGGCCATGGGGGGAAAATTTGATGCGATTCCTGGTTAGCATCTGGGTTCTGAACAACTAAAAATCCCAACGATTGTTATCCCATAATTATCCCATTATCATACAGATTTTATCCATGTATTATCCCATTATTATTTTTATATATTATTATCCAACAATCATAACTGGTTGGCGGTTTTAACCATCTTGAAAAATATTAGTCAATGGGATAAATTATCCCATATATTATGGGAAATAAAAAATGTTCCAAACCACCAACCAAACAATTATTATCCTATTGTTACACCAAGCATTCCTCCAGCGTTCGCAGGGATCTCGACGATCGATCCAAGGCACAAGGTCTCCTGCGTGGACACCTGCCACCAGCGCGCCCGCGGGCACATGGTGGTGCAGCTGGAGCCGTCCTGGGCAAGCCATGAGACGAAAAAAACGACGTGGACACGTGTGGTTTAATGGGGGGGATGACGCAACAACTGATATTATATATATATGGGATTATATGGGTTTAAGCGGTAAACATATGGATTCAATCAAACAAGGTTGTGTTTAGCCAACAAAATTGGGATGGAAAAACTCAACCATGAAATATGTACATAAAATTTGAGCCTAGTTGATCGAATGTGGCCAGCCGAAAGCCAATGGAAAACATCGCGCAACTCCAGTCACATCAGCCCTGACCACATCCGGTGATCAGCCACGTGGTGGGAAATCCTCCATAGATGGAAGTCTGCTGGGAAAATCATCGGTTACTACATGGTGGATTTTCCAGCAAGCCACATTTGATTGCCGGAGGGTAAACCTCTCTGGTGGATTCGTTGGGTTTTTAATGGGTTTTTGGTGTATTACTTGCAGTAGTTGATTTACCTGGATGGCAATGGAACACCCTCATTTTGATGGTTCGCCGGTTTAGCCCATCATATGGTTGCCACTCTCGGGATAGCATGGAGCATTGCATCTTTCTGCCCTATGGTCAACAAACATGGCAATGGACAACCGTCTGTTTCTCCTCAGGATTAGTGGACTCCTGGTTGTTCAATAAAGCATTCAGAAGTGTCTGTAATAATTACCTATATGCATCCATATGCCCCCTCAAACATATGCTAACCCGAATAATGTGGGACGTTCGGATGCTAAACACCCACGTGACACATTCAGGGTGTTGAACCTGATATCCTCATTAGGTTGATGATCTAACCTGGTTGGTGGTTTCAACCCCTCTGAAAAATATGAAAGTCAATGGGAAGGATTATCCTGTATATTATGAAAATAAAAAAATGTTTGAAACCACCAACCAGTAAATGTTGGCCGGCAAGAGTCACTATTCTTGCGACTTTATTGCTGATCCCAGAACTCCATGTTTTGCCGGGAGGTCTCCGGGCAATAGCCACCATGCCGCTCTTATCCCGTGAATACCAATTATAGTAACAATTAAAACCACTTCACTAATCTGAACAAAGCTACAATAAGGCCATTTGGGATGATTACCCTATACATTCACCATCATTCCAGTGATGTCGCGACATGAGGTCATGATCAATTTTGTCCATATATATCTCCCTTATACCGCATGAATATCCCATTATACCATCAATCTTGTTGCTTCAATGTCCCAATCCTAGTGGATCACCATTCTCCCATTCCCCAACCTTGCGCGGAGCCGGCGGAGCCGGCGGAGCCCAAGTGTCATGCATGGTCTTTCGCTTCACACCATTGACATCCTCGAGCGTCTCCTCCGGGACGTCCACATCTTGGCAAAGGAACTCCTGAGATCCGAGATGTTTGTCGCAGAAAATCCAGGATCAGTTTGGTCGGGGTTTACTAGACATTTGGACAAACTTGGGATACAATGTCGACTAACCTGGGAAATACATCCTAGGTTTTAAACCTTTGCTTTCTTTATAATTTCAAGTTGTGGCCTAGATTTTGTTTTAGATTCTTTCAACAAGTGATTCAATATTGGGATACACAATTAATTCATTAAAAAAAAAGATTTAACCAACACTACGATCAAATTCATGGAGTGGAACTCATCCTGACCAGCGGGTAGATAAGCCCTCGTAACTCATATATATATATATACATATGCATATGCATATTAAAACATAATGTAATTATAGTAAATACCAATCACATATTAGCTATCATAATTATTATAATCCCCATCATTCTGCTGCTTGCAATGTCAACCATCAAGACATGCCAATAACTATACTTAATAACACCATTAAATACCAATCCATAGTCCAAATAAGAGTAAACCAATCAAACTGAATTCTGAAAATATTATTAATATTATAATATTATATATATAATACCACTTTAATTTATTATATATATATAATATATAATTATGTAATATACAATTTAATTAACGTTAGCATCCATAAAATACCAGTGGTTGGGATCTACTTCACAGGATCTATGGCTCCTGCTTGTTCCACATGGGCACCACGCAAGTCGCCCCAGCCAGCGGATCGCCGGGCATGGCAGGGCCGTTGTACGTCACTGGAGGGCCTGGCGAGCCGCAGCGTCTGCGCTCCGCAATCGCTGGGATTTACCCTCTGGTTATGTCAAAATAGCTATTGAACCATTAATCATGGTGATTTTTGATAGTTATGTTAGTTTACCAGAGGGTAACTAAGTTGGATTGGTAAGTTGGATGCTACCCTCTGGTAAACATACAAGAAACTATGGAAAATCAATGTTTAATGGGTAAATCCACTATTTCTGTGGCCATGTTCAATAAGTATGTAAACGTTTACCAGAGGGTAAGTTGGATCTAATGGGATTGAACTAACAACAGTGGTGGTTTTCTTGGACTTTAATTAACCAACAATGGGGATTTATTGGGATTTATATCCATGAAAAATGTTGATGAATAGAAATCTAACATGATTTAACTAAATGATTTAACCGTCAATATGGTGATTGAATGTCATGTTCAAAGGTGGTGATTTCATGGGATTCTGGTGATTTAAGCATCAAATATGGTGAGTTAACCTTCACAACTCATATAATGGGCGATATCATGGGGATATATGCAAGGTGCCCCAAATTGTTGGCTAAGTTGCTTTATAGCTAATGTACTGCATATAGCGTTTATGGTAGATATTTCTAACTAGCTAATGGATGTTGATGGAGGTTGTAACCAGCTTATAACTAGGAGGCAGCACCAGATTGCCTTTGATCCGATGCCATTTGCGTATCCAAACTTGACAAATATTAAGGTACACCAGGTACATTAAAAAAAAAACAAAACACTTTAACAACCATGAAACATATATGGACTATAGTTTCTAGTTCTGGTACTTGTAAACATATGGTCCAAAGACCTTCGGACCATTCGGGCTATGATTTGGTGGTGAAGTATCTGCTCAAGAGTCGGATCCATACAGGCACCAATACTGTATACCTCCAGTAATCAGACATGGCTTGCCGGAAAATCACTGATTCAGTTCGATGTTTCTTTCCCAGCTCTAAATCTGCATTTAGTTCGGGGATATTCCAAACAGTAGCCATGTCCCATTCCCGGGGGGTAACGCCATTCGACAAAAAAACATTGATACTGTTTTCCCTCTGGTAATACCGAACAGTTTCCGGGTTTCCGATGTAAATTCAACATGTTAACAGGTGCATATGGGTACATGATCTATAGATTATAAATGACCATTTTCCATGGCTTTGCTGAATTACCAGTGGGATCCAGAGGGCGTAGACTTAAACAAGATTGGGTCTGAACTGTTCAAGATATCCGAAATGGATGATTTGGGCACCAAACATGATTTCCTAGGCTTTGTTGCATCTACACATCAACATCGCAAAGCCATAATCTACATCCGTCTACTTACATGTGCATCCCGGCTAGCACATAAACGGTTTTTCGGTTATACATACATATATATATATATACATATGTATATATGTATATATCTATATAATTAAATGTATATATATATAATTATATATATAACTAAATATATATATAATTAAATATGTATAAGGGTAAAAACCCTGCACCCCCATGTGAACATCAAAATAGAAGACAAATGCATGTTAATCCCTCCTAAGAAAGAGCCAGCTGAAATGTCCATCTGCACCTCGCCCGGCGGCGGGCATGGGCCCCATGGCTCCCATGGGTCCCATGCGTCCCATGGGTCCCATGCCGTTGCCTGGACCATCACTGGTTGGTGGTTTCAACCCCCATGTTAAGAAAAAAACAGCAACATGAATATGGTTTTTCCTGGGAAAAAAAAACAGAAAATCAGGTTTCTGAAGGATCCCATATTTTATAAATCTGGTTGGTGGTTGACCTACCCCTCTGAACAATATGAGTCAGTTGGGATGATGAAATTCCCAATATATGGAAAAATAAGTAATGTTCCAAACCACCAACCAGATCTTGTCTTGGTATACCATATGGGTACATGTCCAGGATTGTCCAGACATATCATGTACATAAATGAGGATAATACATGATAATACATTCAGCTCAACATACCCAGAGAGACGTACACATACCATATGGGATACAACATGGGCTGTCGCTCCTGGCTGATCTTACCCTGCCAGAAAGTCAAACTTGCGCTCCCCAACTCACCGATCAAACCAAGGTCACCAATAAGTAGAAATGGGAAAGCAGCCATGGCAGGAATCACAAACACTTATGTGATATTCAACAGGCCTGAGATTCAACAGGCCTGAGAGTATATGACATGAACAAATTTACACCACTGGTCTGGAATTTGCTTAAAATGGTCACCAAAAGTCAAAATAATTAGCTTGTAGATCCATCAAATAGTGGAATTGCCAGTGGCAATACATATCATATCCTATACGTACTTGACGAAGAAAGAGCATAGTAAGGGGTGGCAACTTCCATCCAGACTGTCATGCGAATCATGAATCATCCAGATATACAGCAATCATTTCATCTCCCGCACTTGGGGGATTCATGCTGAGTTCGAGCAGCGCCCCAGGGAAACCTGTTCGTTTGAAACACTGCCTCCTAAGGGGCGAGGGTATATAACAAAGATACGACACATTTGAAAACACGTTCACTTAACATTTTGGTGTATATAATATGGTTTAAAACCAAATCATAAAAAATTGATGGTTGAGTTGACCATGGCTTTTAGTTTTTACCACCAAAGGCAGCAACCCCACCTGCCATGGGCCCACTGGGTGGTGCCATGGGCGGCCCCATGTGCACCATCGGCGGTACACCTTTCCATCGCAACACCAGCAAATCGCATGCCCCTCTTGATGTGAACCCCTAAAATGAACAAATCCAGTGCCAAACACTGACACCAGGGTTTCTGGGATAATGTTGATTGCTTGGTGAAATGAGAGGATGAAACCACAAACATCATTATATATATATATATCTATTGGATTTTACTATTTGAACACATGAAATGATTAAAACATCATGAAACATGATTAAAGCGCCCGCCATATGTCAACCAAATCCAGGTCCAAAAACGTAGCCACGGAATGCAGGGCATCTCCTGCCTCCTTGGGGCGGCATCATGACTGGGCCTGCAGGGCCCAAACTCGGCAAATTTAAATGGGATCATCATCAGCATAAATCTATACACATATACACACATAACTATATATATATAATCATCAGCAGCAGCATCATCAGCAGCATCACCAACATCATCACTGAATCATCACCATCATCCTGATCCAACTCCGGGTCCGACGGTCCAACCCCACCTTGAGGGGTTGAAAACCTGGGGTGAAAAATAAATATGGGTGATTCACAAAGCCGCATGGGAAGGTTGAACGGTCTTCGTGAAATTGTTTTGACACCCATCACAAAGTGACGAAGTCGGAAAACATGGATTTATGATATATCTGGAATGTGAGTGACTGCCATCATCAGCCACCATTGAAACACTAGGAGTATCCTCCGGTCAACTAACAGTTTGCTATGGAAAATCAACGTTTTGCAGGACAGGTTCAACATCTCCGAACTCGATCAACTTAAGTCATCTCCCAAACGGGGATGGGAAGCAAACACCTTGGAGTTTCAGTCACAACAGAATCAAGATTGATTTTAAAGGCATATGACATACGATGTGTCCATTTAATCGTATATATATATATATCTGGTTGGTGGTTTCAACCCCTCTGAAAAATATTAGTCAGATTGGATCATCATCCCAACTATTGTCGGGAAAATAAAAGCCATGTTCCAAACCACCAACCAGATATATATATATATATATAATCATATATACACATATATTATATATTTGCACATGGCTATCCCCTGGCCCCTTCCTTTTAAAAACTGTAATAATATGCATATTAGATGCATACATATCCCCTATGACTCTTGATTTCCAACCTTGCATCGCTGGTCCCATGGGCGCCATGCCTTGGGCGAGGCTCGGGATTGATCATTAGGCATGCCATTGGGGGATTTCACCATCTATATAATCTGGAAAAATGTTATTTATGTTTCCCTCTCTCTCTCTATAAATATATATATATATGTATAAATGTATACATTTATATATATAATGGTATACATACACACGCACAAAAGTATTTATGTGTAAATATATGTAAATAAATGAATATATATATATATATAAATATGTATATTCGATACACTAATGATGTCTAAACTCCAAATGGTTGATTTATATGTTTTTTTGTGCGGGAGCTTCTCAGAGGGTTGCCCCAATAGCCGGCCCAGCATGTTAGCTGCAAAAGTTGCATGAAGAAATCCAAGATTTGCACAATGCCCCTATTTGGGGTTGCATGCGATCATGTCCTTTTGGTACAGATAGAGGGGCCGGTTTGGTATACCACGTGTCATCATGGCCTACTAATCCTGTCGATTATGAAGGGGATTAACATCGGTTAATCCGTCCATTAATCAAACAACAGATGCCAACAAATGGGAAATGGACATCTAAGGGTGCACATCAACCAAAAAAAACATCATAATAACCCAGATAAATTCACAATAATTCAGATTATCATCTTTATACCCTCTGGTAAACTAACATAACTATGGAACATCACCATTTTAATGGGTAAATCAACTATTTCTATGGCCATTTTCAATAGCTCTATTTAGATTTTCGCACCATTTCTTCACCTCCAACCAATGGACTTTCCCAAGGGCCTGCACCGGGTGCCACCTCCGGGACGGCGGGGGCGGGGCTACAAGGATCACCATGGGATGAATGGCTCAAAATGTCTCGACGACGCGAAAGCTGGTTATCATAGTTAGATAATGTCAATTAGCTTATAGTTAGTTACATATGGAAACTATCTGCTAATTGACAGTATCAATTGTAGTCTCCACAACTACTTACAACATAATTAGTTATCAACTATAGTCTCCATATAGTCAATATATAGTTAAATCACCTATTTGCATAATTATAGTAATTCCAAATTTATCAGCATCCGCTGAATGAGGACTTAGGATCACCAGGGGTAGTAGTAAATCTCTAGGTTGGTTCTGATCCAGGTATAACGGATTGGTTCATTGATGTTCGATTGAACATGTTGCAGGGAAGAATGGCTTTTCCCATTGGACATATGAAACAATTGCCTGTAAATGGTAATGGATGTAATTTTCAACCCATTCAACGACGGTGTTTAAGCCAAGGATGGGGTTGCAAGCCATATGAAAGCAGCGATTTGAACCTATTTGAACTTGGACCACGCATATATCATATAGATAGATAGATAGATAGATAGATAGATAGATAGATAGATAGATAGATAGACAGATAGGTAGATAGGTAGATAGGTAGATAGATAGATAGATCGATCGATCGATAGATAGATAGATAGAATATTTCCAAAAAAAATGCGAAGTGCTCGCTCATGTTTTTGCTTATCAATGAAATCACTCCAGGTGAGGAATATTCAGGAACTCATAGGCAAAGCAAAGGTGTCAACAGACTAGGCGCTTTCTAGTGAGGTGAAGCAACTACATAAATATGTTTGGATTTCACCTTGCCACGTCATCCCCAAGATCTGAGCAAAACTTCTGAGTTTTGCAACCCAGGCAGAAGGGTCCCGAGCTGATTTTGCCTTGGAACACAAGCCTTTTCTGAATTCCACCTGCCATTTCAAGTTTCATCCGCCTCCTAATTCTGTTGGCGGGTTCCGCACCCTTAAACTTTGGGCCATTTGATGACTACCCGGTACAGCAGAGCCAATGTTCTGAACCAAGGCAAGTGGCTGGAAATGTGGGCAGTCCACCCATCGGCTGCTCTTGTCTCCTCAGGCACAAGAATCGTGCATTGCCAAGTAGAGAAGATATGATTAATCTGAAAATTGACCTGTAAACTCACCATTACATGTATATGATCAAAGATAACATCAAAGTCCCAGCAGGTGGTTCCAGGAACCGCTGGCTTCTTTTGATGGAAGTAGCCAGCCACTTATGGACATGTTGAACATCAGAAGCACAACATAACACAAAGTAGACTCTGATAGACTAACAGTTTCCTATAGAAAATTGCCGTTTTGAATTGAGTAAAACTCATCTATCAATGGGCCATCTATACTATACCATAATTAGTTCTAGAACGCCCCATGACTACAAGCCATTGATATATGATATATATATATATATATATATGTGTGTGATATAATGATATAGTATATTAAAACTCACATCCTGTTATAGATCGTCTATGATCATATATAATAGGTTATCATCCCACAACTCTATCCGTACAGTATTAAGCCAAATTAATATCCCATGACTTGGCGCTTCGCCGATTTGCTGTGGAATGTGGCCGATGGAAAATTGTCACCCGGTTGGTTCAAAACACCCCGACAAGATTATGATCATGGGGGGTTATTTTTTGAAACATGTTTTGCCAAATCCTGAATATTGTTCAAAATCATTACGTTGAAACATGTGTTCTTACTGTGAAACAAAGAATTTGCAAACCCTCCCTTGACCCAGTGCAGGAATCCACGGGTCTGATCTGAAAAAAAACGTGACCTCTATCATCACCTCAAAAATGATTCCAGCGCAATTCTCGTCCACATAAAAGTTTTTGGTCAGGAAATATCTTAAAATGACGGTTTATTGGTTCCTGGTTCCATGTGTAAACCTATAGATACCCCACCAAACAGGTTCATAAACAATGCGGGGATGGGTCAAGACCTATTAATTATTGGCATACTTGGGGAATAGACATCCATGATGTAACCAGCTATTATAATATAGGATAACTAGGGTAATTACCAGGGTTTTGACTCATAGCCATGTCTTGTTTTGGCGGATGTTCAGCTTCCTCTAACCCCGAGCGCCGCGCAGGTTGGATGCCAAGTTTATCCAAGTTTCATCAAAGCGATGTGGGACGTTCGTCCTCTGGGCGAACTTGGTTCAACCACGACCCCATCGTAAAAAACTGAATTTGGTCAAATACAGTCTGGAAAAAATGCAGGAAGCACATGAGGTTTGTATAGGTTTGTTCATCAAACAAACGCAGCTACTGCAAATGTGAATACACACACAAACGCGCACACGCACACGTATATATATACATACATATATACACATGTGTGTGCACATATGTATAAACACATCATGTATCTTTTGTTCTTGCCTTGACACATTTCTATGGGGATTGACAATTGATAGCATCTTTTGGTACATGTCTAAAGCCCGCCAACAACAAAAAAAACAAAACACTGTTTGGCGATAAAGACCCCAGAACTAACCACGGCGCATTTTTGCCGAGAAACATCGTCAGGGTATTTTGGTATATTTTGGTTCTAACCCATCCCAAAACTATATCTGTCGCAAGCACGGAAATTTGAAGATCAGTGTTGACCCTGAGATAATCTTTGGGCCATCCCATGGCCTAATCCTAATCAATTCAGTAGGCGCAAGAAAATGTTAGCGTAAATGATAACATGTTGCTGATTTACATGGTCACACGCGGATATTTGCCCCTGGGTTATTTGTTGATTTAGGCATTTCTCCATATTCAAAATTTTGCAACATTTACAGCACTTTGTGTTTTATGTGAAAATCAAAGTAGCGGACCGCTGTGGGTTTTAGCACACGCATGTTCGTTTCTCACTGCATTGGTATTTGCAGGTTTTTTGTTCTTGACTCTCCCAGTCTCCATTTCGGTCAGAAGTAAGCAGTATTTTCATTTGCTCGCCCGCTTCGTTCCAAGTCACATGATCTTTCCCAACTCTTTGGTCAAGTTGGCATGGTTGCCCAAATTGCCTCGCCGCATGACATTAGCTTTTCAGCAATGCCATCTCCAAGTATGTCTTTGACGTGAAGAGACTGAGGCAATGCCTTTTCAAGACTTTGCCACCAACGGTCGACAGATTGAGTGCCAGCGACCACTACCTCAGGCTTCTTCCTCGATCTCACCTTCTTTGCAAACTCATTTCTGTTATGTGAGACATGAAATTGTTCAACTTGTGGTGTGTGCTTGGAACATCACTTTGGCCAGCTCTTTGCACCATCAGAGTGAAGCTGAGTCTTGCAAACGTTGCTCAGATCGGTATGCAGGTTGGTAGCGTTCAAATCTGTCAAACATTCTATTGCAGCAGGACTGCCAGGAGGATGAATAACAACGGGCAGCGGGGCCACCACCACCGAGCCAAGAGCGTCTTAGAAGTTCCAAGAAAAAGAGAGTTGAATATACATATATATATATATATTTCTCTCTCTCTCTCTCTCTCTCTGTCTCTCTCTCTCTCTCTCTCAGCACGCACACGACAAGAACGTTATTACCCCCACACCCGAATGATGTAGTGGATTTTTTGCCGACATGTAACACAACGCCAAGGGCGTTTATCAACGTGCCTCCATTTACATACATTTACACACATGGGTATATAGACATGTATTATCTGGCTGGGTGAAGTTGCACATGTTGTTGCATAGATGTGTTATGTAATCAATGAATAAATTACCAAAATAAGTTTAAAGAAATCAACATGATTGTACCTACATATACACATATACGCACACATATAGTATATATAATATATATAATATATATATACACTAAAACAATCGAAAACATGTGCAGATCGGTTGCCACTGAACCTTCTTTTCTTGCTGGCATTTTTCAACTCCAATCTCTGTCCTGCGTCGTCCATGGCGAGGAGGGGATCTACCAAGGCACAGAGTGCCCAACGGAGATCGAACCTGGAAAGGAGCTGAAAAATGATAAGTTTCACCATCAAAACTTTAGGATTCAATGGATTTAACATGATTTAACCAACCAAAATGCTGGTGTTTTATTGGCAATGGGGATATTATATGATATTATATGATATTCATACATACAGATATGATTGTGTAGAAAGCGGTGCCCCAGAACGTTCTGTTTCTTGGTGAAATCAATCCATCGAACTATAGATACCATCATTGTAGCTAGCTTGTAATCACAAAAAACCCAAATTAACATACCCTCTGATAAACTAACGTAGCATTATTAATGGGAAATTCCACTATAAATGGCAATTTTCAATAGCTATTTTGACATAACCAGAGGGTAAATAAACGATGGGGCACCACCCCGTATGGTTGTGACCAGTGGATCTGCAACAGCCGTGCGTGCCAGCTCAGCTCACCCAACTGAGCCCCGGCACATGACGTTCGAAAATGGCCTAAGAGTTACCTGGGTCGTTGGTGCGGTGCGGTAACAAAACGAGTTGGGCACCAAATCTGCCCGATGATTTATCACTCAATTTCATTAATACTCCAAATTCCATAACAAATTTATGAATGATCAATGATAAGTGATAAGTGTACTGTGTAGCAACATATAGCAATTCGCTGTAACATCAACTCGTCAAGCTACCTCGGTGTTTTAGCCACTCGGGCCACATCGGAAGAACAAACATCAATTCAATCTCGATAGCAGGCTATGAGACATTCCATATACCTCTCCTGACTGAGTCATGCAGTCATGCAACCTTTTACCCCTCTGATGTTTTCTTGCAGTGGTAGATATACATGTTCCCCTACCAAATTTTAAAACATCAACGCTCCTATTGTCAACCCACCTTTTACCAGTTGGTTTACAACACTATCCCTTTGTGTTCGGTCATGGCACCAAAATTATCATTGCAAACAATCACAAATCAATTTACACCTCCTATATAAGCTTCACGTAGAACCTTGACAGCACCAAGGAAAAGAATCCGCAGGTTCCATCTTACCCTCTGGTAAACAAACATAGCTATTGAAAATGACCCATTTATAGTTGATTTACCTATTAGACATGGTAATTTTATGTAATTTTCAACAGTTATGATAGTTATGTATATAAACAATATCAGAGGCTATCTACTTGGTGTCTTCACATGTGCCGAGCCACAAACTAGAGACACTTGTGGATCACCCATCGGGGATCCAGCTGGCGCTTGAGCCAACATCTGAAGAAACGTGAGATCGACATAGATCAACTAGCAGGATGGGTTCGACCGTAGATTCGTCCTTCTTCTCATTGCAGGATGAAACAATAGTCCAACCCCACCTGGTTGGCGGTTGACCTACCCCTCTGAAAAAACATTAGTCAATGGTAAGGATTATCCCATATATTATGGAAAATAATAGATGTTTGAAACCACCAACCAGTGATGCTTTAGGCATCTATACTTGGGATTTAGCCAGCCAGAATGGGGAGATAGCCATCGCCAAAAATAGACGAAATTGAACAGCTGGATGGGGAATTATAGGAATACACCGTGACTGTTAACCTTTTTGGGGCTCGATGGGTTTGGTTTACACCAAATAGTCCCACCAAAATAAAGATACCAATTGCTGGTCTTATAAGTTATACATCCAAGTCTATCCCATCACATCTTATGCTATCATTTTTGATGGTTAAACCACTTTTTTTCTGGTGAAAAACGCAATCTCTGCTGGTTACATCGCCATTTTTGATGATTGAACCGAGTTAAACCATGAAAATGTCATGGCAAAACATAGCGCACCATCTGAATGTGTGGCTCAGTGGCCGCGCCTTTCAGTTTCTCTCGGCCCAAACGCAAGGCCACGGCCAAAGACAAGAGACCTCCGAAGGACTCGCCCAGAAGCACCACCTGCTCATGTCACTCTCGGTCCGGTTTCCGTACCAGTTGTACACACTTACCCTTGAATAAGTTTCATTAAAGAGCCCTGGGTTCCTCTTAAAATAGGGTTACCCTTACACTCTCCCAAAAAACTTTAAACATGTGAAACAACTGAAAAACACGTTCATTTTTACAAAAATACTAATCCAAAACGATCCAAGAAGTTCCAACAAATCCAAACAACTCAAAGAGAAACAACAAGTTCAAAAAAACAAGTTCCAAATGTTGCAAAACGGTACAAAAATCCAAAAAACTCCAAACGGTTCCAAACACATCAAACGAAACACAATCTTAAAACAGAACAAACATCAAAGAGTCTCAAACAAAACACAAAATGAAACCACATTAATGGATAGTTAGAAGGAATCAAATGGAATTACTAGGAACTATAATGAATTACAGAATATGGAATGTTCTGCGAGTGCCCCCCTCCATAGACAAAAACTTTGAGAACATGCGTTAACTATTTTTGCACCACTAAAATCACCTTCCCCTCTCACATATTTCAAACGATCGTGATCTAGCAAACAGTAGATCTTGTGGCAATACCAACGCAGGTTTTGAAGTGAGCCCTGGTGTGTAGGGATGTCGCATTGAGGCAATGGAAAGGCTCAAAGGACCCAAAGGTCAGCATCACTGGAAGCGGTGGAAATAAGGGAAGGCAGGAAGCGCCAGTAGTGTATTTGATGGGAAAGCTGGTTTCCTGATGTTTCCTGCACTAAAAAACAACTTAGATAAACGCAAAAAGGATTGGATAGCTGTAAACTATCCAGTAAAATTGTGTTCAGTCATGAGTCTGGCGGCTGAATTACAATAACTCACTACCCTGAAAATAGCTGTTATCATAGGGCCATTTGGGGATGATTCACCCAACATCTCGATCTCGCATCATTCCATGATCCCAAATGTGTCCCACACCAACATCTGGCAAAAAATCCCATGATACCACCAATTTTATTGCTTAAATCCCCCATTTTGCTGGTGTTATCCAAACATTCCCACTATATTGTCCCATTGAATTATAACCCAAAAACATCCCTCTACATATACCAGCAATTTTCCAAGTCATCCAGAAACCCCTCCCAAGTGAAACACGTCCATAGATCTTGGCAGGCCTTGCGATTTTCGTGACTCTCCAACCATGCCTGGCCAGTAGATAAGCGTTGAAATCTCAGGGCGTCAGGTCGCGCAAAAACAAAGCAAAAAAAACAGCACGGTAATGTATACATATATTCATACATAATCTTTATGCACATATAAATGTGCATAAAGATGTGCACAATTCGTTCAGTTTCTACATCTATAGAGGAGTTGAGTCCCTTCGGCCCTTCGGTGGCCTCCAGCTGCCTTGCCATCTCGTAGAAAGACCTCACTGGACCACTGTGGATCCAAAGTCATCAGCATTGTCATGGGGGGATGTTTAGCATCTCCGAATTATAGTTGTTTATGGCATTGGGATATTTGATGATATTTGGTTTATAATACATTATATTATATAGCAATAAACAACTATCATTATTCCATAATTATATATATATATATATGGGTTATAATTGGGGATACAATATAATCCATATAATGTGGGCTAAACATTGGGATAGTTGTTTAATAACTATCATTGAAGATAATAAGCCCACAATACATGGATAGTTTGTTGGGATACTTCGTGGTTTATATCCTAAGTGATCTAAGTAAGGACTTGAGTGTTTACCCTCTGGTGGCAACTACCCGTATGCGCCCAGGAAACAGATCATCATGTTTAACGGGTAAATCATCGAACTAAGCGGGCCATAGCTTCCATGGCAAACAGTAAAGTCACAGGAGTGTAGAACACAAGGTAAACTATTAATTACTACTAATCCAATAACATACATATATAATAAATATATACGTATATATACTTAGCTATATCATAAGTTATATCCAAATAGTCACTATATTCTCTGCTATATTCACGTTTGTGCGGTTCTTTCTTTCACAAACCAAAAATAACACACACATATATATATATATATATGTATATATGTATGCATATTTAAATACATATATATATATATATTTCATTATCATTATCATCAATATTATTACTGTTATTATCATTTATATATATATGTGTATTTGAGCAACATGTTTGAAACCACCAATTCAATGATTTTCAACCCAAATACGGTTGGAAATTAAAATCTCGTTGGATTTCCCCCATCTGAGACTCTGAGCGCCCGGCTCGCGACAGCCGGGCTTCACCCAGCAGCGCCAAAGCCTTAGAGAAGCCCATGGCTGGCTGCAGTAAGTTGGAAATCAAATTACATAGTTGGAAATATGTAACTAATAGAGTCTAATAGTAATGGATTATAGATACATAGTAACTAACTAATAGTAATGAATTACACATACGTGATAATGCTTGCACATTTGACATCTATTGTATTTTTTGTACATGGTACGACTGGAGGTGGCCCATTTGAACGAACAAACATAGGGATTTAAGCATCAAAAAGGGTGATTTAACCAAAAAAAATAGTGATGACCATGCAATTAACATGGGGCTCAATGAGGTTGAATGAGTTTAAATCGGGTTCAATAGGATTATAGGCCCTTTAGGATCCGCGGGTGAAAACAATAGATCTATATCACTGCGGTATAAAAATCCGTGTTTAGATACATATATATATATATATGTATACACAAAAATATAAGGTTAATATAGATTTATGATAGACAATAACAATGGATCCTAAGCGTCATGCACATCGCAGTACAATCTGGTGAACATTAAGTTTCATTTAACTGGCCTTAAATAGGGATTTTAGAGAGACCCTCCCACCAGCATCTGGCTTGTCTTCTGTGGGGGTTCCTTCTTTGATGCAGGGATAACATGGTCCAACTACGATTCCATATTATATAAATCCAAACAGGACTGCCTTGGTGGTTTTTTCACCTATCTGAAACATATGCTCGTCAATTGGGATCATCATCATCATCATCATCATCATCCAATTTTTAAGGTTGAACATCACCATGTATTTGAGACCACCAACCACACTGTCATATAATATAGTAAGCTCCAAAAAGAAAGAACAGTGTTTCCAGGATGGTGTAGATGATACGGTCTTTGCTGCAAACTTCCACATTGTTCACTTCTCCATATTTTTTTGGATACAGTGTACATATACATTGATATGTACACTGTATGTATGTATGTATCTATCTATCCATCTATCCATTCATCCATCCATCCATCCATCCATCTATCCATCTATCCATCTATCCATCTATCCATCTATCCTTCTATCTATCTATCTATTTATCTATCTATCTATCTATCTATCTATGTCTGAATGTCTGTATGTCTGTATGTCTGTATGTCTGTATGTTTGTATAGCTGTATAGCTGTATAGCTGTATGTCTGTATGTCTGTATGTATATATGCATGCATGCATGTATGTATATGCCCATTCTCCGTTGTAACTCCATTAAATCACCATCCACCGAAGAATGGTGGCTCTGCTCTCGACATCCGCCGAGTCGCTCGAAGTCAGCAGCAAGGCCGCGGAATTGAGGCGCCTTGCTGAGCAGCGGAAATGGCCACTGAGCAACCCATCAAATATGGGGCCAAGAACTGGTTGCATAATATGATGTAGATGATGTGCAATATGATATGATGTAAATGATATATATATATATACCTATATCCTATATATATGGGGCAAAAACATAGGGGGCTAATAATAAGGTATGATGTGTGAAAGCAAAACATGGTCTGCAAACTATCCAAGTGTAAGTGAAACGACGCAAATGACCGCAATTTCTGAATCAAAAGTCCATTTTGGGCTGGTTCCCAAAACCTCAAGAAATAAAGGGCTTGGAGAGGTTACCATAATTAGCCAAATAACACAAATAATGTACAACCTACCCTTCACCATCACCAGTTTACTGACATACATTTCCCATGTTTTTTCTTGGTGAGATACAATCATTGGTTGCTTCAAGGTGGCTTCCTACTTGTGATTGTTATCGTTTGCCAAACCCCCATGAAAACGACAGTTACATCTACCATAAACGCATAGTTGTAAACCAACCTAGCTGTTGTTTGGTGGTCCCACCCTGCAACCAGTTCTTGTCGCTTAACTCCCAATTTTTCATCGTGAAATCACCATGTTGAATGGTAAAATCACTATGTGTAGTGGTAAAAAAAGGCCGTGTTAGTGGGCCATTTTCCATGGTAAAATCACTTCTTTCTTTTTGGTAAAAACCCAGCATGTCAAAATCCCTGCGGCCCTTTTTACCAAGCGGCCGCGAAAGCACCCGAGAAATCGATGCCAGGGACGTACAACCTGCAGCTCGTGGCTCGGGTGGAAAGTTGCCAGGCATGGAAAAGTCTCCGGACATGAGAGATACATTGATGGCTATTCAATAAACAGATATAAACAGTGATATTATCAGATCATCAGGGAAATGAGCAAATTATCATGATTAACCAGTGGATTTGGGGAGACAGCCATACTGTTGTCGATAAAAATCCCTATTATTGAAGATAGCTATCCACTGGTTAACCTCAGACACTGATAAATAACTGGGAAAATGCTAATTAACCAATGGATTTAGTTTTTTTCAGACAAACACACGTGTACCATGATGGAGCTACAACCATCTATAAATGGGAGATGTGTTCTTGTTGTGACAGCATGAAACGAACAAAAGTGGGATGGTCAAATCTATATCAGCCTCTTAAATCTTTGAAGGCAATAGTTTTCAAGTGCAGTTCCAGTTATAAGCCGGTATATAACAATAGTTATAGGGTTTGTAGCCATGGTTGTACCCAATTCTAACCTCAACTGCACCCCCAAGGGTCTGAAATTGTGATGGTCTTCCCATGAAAGATGACTACTTGTGGGTTCATCATGTGGCTTCAAGCAACCTCCAAAGGTGACCTCCTTAATAAGGGCGAACATCTGTGATTTGGGAGCGACAGCCGTCCCTCTTCCGCCATCACCACACCCCGGATCGGCGTCAACCCCCAGCACAAGTGGCACGATGTCCTTCTTTTCATCCGCAGCCTTGGTGCCGGCTGCGCAAACAGCATAGCGAACAAATGCAATCCATGCTGTTTTTGTTATCGGTAATGCTGGGGATTTGTGTTTTTCATCTTGTAATGGGGATACAATGAGTATATACTGGGATATACAGTGGGATATACAACCAACAACATGATATGGGTTGGTTCAAGGCTCAAGGCACAGCTAAAACAGGAAAGAATTGCTTTGAAGCCCCGTTTCAAGGGGGTTCCTGCAGACTCTCTCTTTGCACCAGTTCTGAGGTTTTAACATGTTTTAACCTGGATATCTCTGCGCCGATGGCTCAGAAAAGCTAGCCAGCAAGCTACCAAACCAAGATGTTGTGCAAGCAGCTCGGTCACACATTACAACTCATATATATATATATATGTACGTATATATATATAGAGAGAGAGAGAGATGCAAGGTGAATCTTAGTCAAAAGAACTATTTTTTAGCTGGTTAGTACATTTTATCGCTGATAGCACAAGAGATTAAAGTACCAATGATCATACAAAGGTTGACCCGGTATGTATATGCATTATATATGCAGGTGTATCTGAAAAAAATGATAATTGCCCCTAAATTGACTGGTTAATCACAATGTTCCCTATGGAAATGGCTGTTTCGGGCTATCCCCCAGTTTCAGGCACACCCAGTTGGAAACAAAGAAACCCAAACCTGGAAGTGTGCAATCCCAGCCATTTCCTATTTGGCTTTGAATAAATGTCTTTGAAGAAATGTTAGACCTTTCCAATTGGATAAATATGGGAATATACTAGGAATAGAATGGGAATATAATGGTTGAAAACCCTGGCTAGTTTTACTTGGAGGATCACCCCACAAATAGTGACTGGTTAATAGGCGTGGTGATCGTAAGTCTCAGGTATAGCCTATCCCATCTATAAGTAAGTGTGTTTTGAGCTCTTACTAAGTGGGATGATCTTCCAAGTATTCCCATTTATTCCCATTCTATTCCCATCATTTTCACGTTATATCACCATGAATCACCATTATTGTTGGTTAAATCATCACTTCCCCTGGATTTCCCATTAGATCACCATTCCATCACCATGTTCCCAAGCTTTTCCCAGGCCCAAACCCGACTCACACGCTCGAAGTACACTGGGCCCTGCAGCGGCAAATGTACCCTCCGGTAATTTAATACAGCTATGGAACATGGCCAACTTACAGATCTTGGCCTATAATATCATAATACTATATCCTATAATATATGGTGCCCATGGATATTTTACATTCCCGGGAAACTCCATCAATTAATTGTGTATATAAATATATAATCCCCTCTTCCTATTAGTAAAACTCCCCCGAATAAAAAATGGTATGGCACTTCCACTTTTTTTGGTTGGGCACAAGTGGATTCTTAATTGTGGTAATGTAGAATCAATAGGAGAACAGGATGGTGAAACAATGGGTTCAACCCGTATTAATAAAAATAGATTGCCACCTGTATGTTCTTTATTCGGGTCCCATCTCACAAGTTTTATTTGTTATTTAATTTTTATCATTAATGTTTTCATTGGAATATTAGGGGGAAGCTTCGAAATCCAGTGTTTGGCAATATGTTTTATAGATTTTAGTAAGGAATTTAATCAAATTTGAAATCAGAATATTAGGGGCGCCCTAATACAAAATACCCCTCAATAATAAAAATAGATAACCGTGTTTTCCATGTGGGAGGGGAGGGGGTTTAGTAATAGGGAGAGAGGATTATTATATTATTGTGGAACAAACTTCCAGCACGCAAGCGCCTTTGGCAACCTAAGGGACCAGGATGGACAGCCCGTAAAACTTGACTCACACAAGAAAGACACAATGGATCCTGGGCAAGGATACCCCCGCAGCCCACAGCCCCATGCCGCCTTCTGGGAATGAGTCTGATTAAGATGCTCCAGCACCCTGTCGGCAGCTGGCAGCCGCAGCGGAGCAAAAGATTGAGAACTCACATCTCATCATCATGCCTGGCTCCAACTGCCAATCTTACTCTTGTATACTATTGTCATCAATGGGTTTCAACATCTGGCTATTAGCTCAAAACTATTTGGAAGTTTCCTAAAATGGGGGGTACCCCCAAAAGTCATCCAAAATTAGACCATTTGATACCCATGGTTTGGGGGATAGCCTATTTTCAGAAGCCCATAGAAGCCACCATTTCTTCATCTTTGGATGAGCCTCCCTGTAACAGGCCCCACACACACACAAGTCGAGTCCGTCCAAGGGGTGGTTTGGCTTTGGCGCTTGTAGCACCAGCTACTGATCTACTAGTTTTGGGATGGATTGGGCGCTTAAATCTCTATTTCTGATGCTTTGAGTCCCTATTTTCTTATGGTCAAATCACTATGTCTGATGGTTGAATTGCTATTCTCTCCTTTTCTGAGAGAATCACTGTTCTTGATAGCCAATTCATGTTAATTTTCTTACCCTCCAGTAAATTAACATAGACCCTGGCAAATAGGAATTGGAAGATTAGTTTCCTCTAACAATTGGTGATTTTCAGGGTCTATGTTTATTTACCAGAGGGTATATCCTACCATGAACCATGAATATACCATGAACCTAGAAACCTATGTGTATATATATATATATTAGTTTCCTACATATATCAGAAACCATGAAATTATTGTCCATGTTCATTTATTTCCCCAGAAACCATGAGCCTTTTCCACCCGTTTCCACCATTCAGCTCCCCGGCTCCATGAACATCTCAGGCTCGGTGAAGACGTTCCCTAGGCGCGCTCGGTCGGTCGCGTTCCGACATTGGGACATTCTGACGAAGCTATGGATGGAGAATCATGGGAAAATCATGGAGAATCTAAAGGACAAGAGCGTTCTTATCCGCATATCTAAAAGCCTTTCCTGTAGATGTTCCATGAATCATTAAACTATTAAACCGATTCTGGGAAGCAATCCTCTCTCGTGACTGAAACCACTCCCCACTGGACAATCTATATAAACAGTCTAAAAATGCCCGAGTGGAGATCAAAGCAGTCTAAATGGGAGATCCCATGGGATATATACCCTGCTAAGTTATTATCACCTTTTATAGACAGTTGGGACTAGCCTGGTGACTCGAAATCCCATGAACCCCCATGAAATCCCATATCCCGCGAACTCCCCTGAAACCTCTATTTGTTGATTTGTTGAATTCCCCTGAAATCCATTGAAACCACTCAAAACACACCATGTCCGGCCGGTGCCGTGCCTTCCCGGCCGTCCAAAGCCTTCTCCTTAGGCGATCCGTCCGCTGGATTTATCAGATGGGATGATCCAAGGTGATCTTACCACATGATTTTGGGGTCGGTTACCATTCGTTACCTATCTGATGGTTACCTATCTGATAGGTAACTGGGTGAGGAATGACTGACTGCCTATGTTCACTCACTCTGACAAACAATATCTATGATTATTACTGGCTAATTGCTTTGTATACACACTATTGCTATGTACCGGTACTGGCTAATACTATTACTGACTAATGACATCTATACAGTGACTAATGTAAACATATGTAAACATGATTGGCGAGTTGTAAATGAATATGTTATACAGTAAAACACATGCTTTGTAGGCCCCAAGACGAAGCAGTAACAGAGAATGTCCTATCGCTTCCAAGGCTGAGGGGGGAGGCCTTTTTGTCACTGTTTCACTCCCTTTTTATATCAATGTCTGTCACTGTTACAAGCAAAAAAAACGACATGAAGAGAGTGCGGGTTTGTCGATACAATATGACCTACCCATGTTGATGTTTTTGTTCCTCATTGTTGTGTGTTTCCCTTCTTTCGTGGTTTGAACGCCATGTTGGAACACGGTAAAAGTCAATATTTTTTGACGACCTCAAACAAAGGAGATGAATTTGTCTTGACGAACTGAGCACGGCATTGCGGTTTGACAAAAGAACGGTTTTCTTTCAGGGCACAGATAGAATATCAAATCTCCCAATAAGGCACAAATTTCCAGCCCAAGTTTCCTCAGGGTCTTTCCCGAAATAATAGGGGTTCCACAAAGTTAGATGCTTTATCAATGTTTATCATCATTTTCCCTATTGGAACCCCCATTGATTGAAACCACTATGTTCATGGGAGAAAAATACATGAGAACTCCTGCGCCGTGCTAAGTGCCGTGCCCAGGCATCGCCTTGGAAAGTCTTGGCCATGGAGGGAAAATAAACACCAGAAGCCATGGTTTAGTAGAGATTTACACATAGAGGACTAGGGGGTGTAGAATGTATTAGAGGGATGAGGAGATTTTGCGAAAATGATGACACACCATTGTTCCATTGCTGTTTATACGTTTTGGGGCACCAATTTTAGTAAACCGGGACTGATAAACCAGCAGTTTACACACATTTTGGGGTACCAACTTCGTACTGAGTATTTGATTGCGCTCTTTTGAGGGCAAACGCTCTAATTAATGAATGGAGTGGAGTGGAGTCATCGGGGTTGATATAAACTACCCCCCTTGTCAACCTGGGAGTTTTTGGGGGATGAGTGCCATGAATCCATGCCTAGATACACATCGAAAGTTAGGATTACATGGGCGTACCCCAAAATGCCCAAGAGCTCCTTCTGAAGGTACTTCCCTGGTCTTTGCTCCTTTGGAAACGCTGTCCGCAGCATTGCCTGCGGCCGAGCGGCTAAAGACCTTGGCATCCACGGTCTTTGCCGTCGCGGCTAATGTACTGGAACCTTTCGCCGCGAGCTTCGCATGTCGCACATCTGGCCTGACAGGGGAAGAGTGAGGCATCAGCCATTCAAAGGGATATAAACCAAAAATGGCGGTATAAAACCAACATGTGATGGGGATGTAATGAAAGATTTGATGGGATAAATTGTATTTAACAATCAACATTGGGATAAATGGTGCGTTTAAAGCCTTAAACAATGTGTTTTAAGCAACAAACACACAGTGGTATACTAGGGATATCATGGGATAGACATACACATATATATATATATATATATATATATGTATATATATATATAATATGCCTAGCGCGTTAAGAACACACAAATTTGCGGGTATTTTTCAAAAAACGTGTTTTTCTTTAGTTATGGGAAAACATGTTTTTTCTCAAAAAATTATTGTTTTTCCCTTTGACTAGGGGAAAAACCTAGTTTTTCTCATACTTGGTGTCATGACATCTCATGATCCATCCCTTTAGACGTTTCAACCCTTTATTGATATTTGCCTTCGATCTATCCCTCTCAATATCCTTCATGTTGATTGTACTTTCATCCCGCTGGCCTTCACTGGCAGTTCTCACAAGAAAGAGCCCAATGCTCTTGGAACATATCGGACAACATTAGTATTTTTAATTAATTATGATCACAATCAATCTGGAGCCGTTGGAAGATTTTTTCCCACAAGAACGACCCCTAGAGGCAGAAATTTGACACATTGTTGCACTTTTTCATTGGCAACAAAAGCAAACTGATTCTGGATTGCCGAAAGCGAACAAATTTGAACAAAATTGTCGAAAAACTGTACAAAAAAATCAGAATTCAATCGAAAACCGCATTTTGTAGTCAATTTGGGTGACAATTGTGGGGTCCGCACCAGGAAAATCACAAAAAAACCATATTTTGGCCGTATTAAGCTGTACTAAACCCATATTTATCCCGTACTAAACCCATATTCTGATATAACTAAAAAATAACTGTTTTTGAGAACCCATATTTAAACCATATTGAACCCATAATTAACCCATATACTCAAAATATGTTTTTTTTGCATCTGGGAATGGACGGCTACGACGTGGAGATTTTAGGCTCCGCTTGTCTTTTTGCAAGATCGAACCGACAATTGCCGGATCCAGACAAACCAAACAATGCAGATTATCAGAGCTATTGTCAGTTTGCTGGGTTCACATCTGAAAAGCTGACTTTTGATGCTGTGCATACACATAGTGACTCTTTGACTACCTCCAGTCCCGCTGAAGGGACAGTTCGCAGCTTAGGAGGTAGCTGCGGCCGGTGGAGAACGCATGCATATTGTTTGACAACGTGTGCTTCGGTTTCGATGGTATGTTCCGTCTGACTGATTTCGGAAATTGAAAGTATGAAGTTGCTACATGTGTTGAAGTAGAAATTTGATACAGGTCTACCCGATCTGGACAATTTGTGAAAAAAAATACTTTACTTCGTGTGATCCCCACCATGACATTTATACATGTTCTTACTGGCACATCTTCTGGCATTCTATCTGACATATCTTCTGACATTCTGTTTGGCATTCTATCTGGCATA
>Ga0126342_10002862_pt1 | contig 27700 bp, 20 predicted proteins | sample Cyp1metagenome_FD_92528 | JGI IMG/M metagenome (GOLD analysis project Ga0126342, IMG submission 92528) | Coral microbial communities from Lord Howe Island, Old Settlement Bay, Australia - Cyphastrea 1 metagenome | ecosystem: Host-associated > Invertebrates > Cnidaria > Coral ... | reverse complement strand
GTGGTGAACGAATCTTCATAAGAGGTGTTGTTGGCCAACATGGGCCCCGCGAAAGATAAACATGGAGTTCGCGAGAGTTTCGCGAAAGTAAAATTTTTATTCGCGAAGAATGGCCGTTCCGGGTTCAAGGAATTTTGATCAACAACCATATAAACATATTATAATAGATATATGTATACATGTAAGATTATTATAATAGATATATTGTGCATGTAAATGTTTGTGTAGTATTACAGTATATTTTGTTTTTGGCGAGATTCGCAATTTTGCATGATTTTTTGGAATTCCCCATTTCAGACTGTGCCGCATGTGCCCACATCTTTCGCAGCAATGTGTTACAACATGTCCTGAAAGCAGCGGACTTGTAGGATGATACCCGCCCCATTTTCCGAGATTCAACCATCATAAATATAAAATCGTAAGGTGTGAAGAAAAAATGTTGGTGCTTTCGAATGTATGAAGAAAACTGTTCACCCTGGTGTAGGATCCTCATTGATCATTCTTGAAAAACACAAAATGGAATTCTAAATTTATTCTAAAGAAAATTCATCAATTTCCCTGGTTTTGCAGTTGCAACCTTGTTCAAGTTGTTAGTTATTATGTTAGTTGGGATGGTTTGAATATGTTTGAATGTTATGATGCCATCAAGTCTGGGGGTGAACATCCAAGAATCGCGATTTTGATGTGAAAACGTTGGTATTCCATGGCTTTGGTACGAACCATAAGGGTTTGTATTCCTAAAATCCTTTGGTGAATTGACATTTTTTCATGGCTCTTGTTCTTCGCGATTTCTCGCGCCTGCCGCAGGTGAAATATAGTTGGCAGGTGCCGCAGTTGCCTTTTTGGGTGCCTTGACTGCATATTTACAGTGAATTTATCAAACATATTTCAAGGGCCTTGGCCTTGGATCAAGGATTACAGTAGCTATCACTTTACAGATGGCTGAATTGTTAAGTTAACCCGAAAAAACCTGAGTTGGCGTTTGATCTTCACGTTAAAAAATTGCAGTAAATGGTGTTGCCAGCCAAATTAGAGAAGCTTATATATATATATATATATATATATCATATGTATATATATATATGATGGAACTATAAGGGTATGTTTGTTCATGGCGTTTCCTCCGTTTTCTTGGTATACATATATATATATATATACAGAAACTAATTTCTGGCCAAAAACGAGGAACATAATTCCAACAAAAGGACGAGTTGCGATTGTGCCTGGTTTCAGCCATGTGGAACTATCGCATACTATAGCTGAGAGAACAAGTAGAAGGCCATATGATGACACATTTCTGGGTGAATGCGATGTTCCATTACACAGGCCTGACATAGGCCTTCACTTACATCCTGGGTTTTATATATATACCTTCAATACACATATGGTGGGTTTCCAAGTCAAGCGGTTGAATTTGCCCTTCAACTGTGTTTTTCCTCCCCATCCGTACCTCATTTTGAACTGGTTTCGGAAGGGAAGCTGTGAGCAGATCCAACGCATCCGCAGATCCAAGGCATCCAATGGTGCGGAAATCCTGTGCTTAGTGCAGCTTCTCTGTGTTCGCTACAGCGGGGTTTGTGAAATAATCGTTTGAGCGCTCTGCATCCCCAGAGATCCCCCAAATCACCATGTTTATGGGTCGTATGTTTACGTATGTTTACTATCTCCAAATGGTAGGTCAACATTTCTGGATTGCGCACATTACAGTAAAGGAGTCCGAGATGCCCCTGTCCTAAAACTCTCTGCAGGTGGATGGACTGTTTGCTGCTGGCATCCAGCAATTTTTGTTGTTTCATGTCAATTTCAGAAATCCTGTACGAACAGGGAGCTCTCTATACACCACCCAAGTCATTTTTCATGATTTTTCATGTCATCTCCCCTAAGCATCAAGATGACCTTGACATATCTGCACTGAGGTACTTTGGGATCAGTTTTTGGCTTCGGGAGCTGTCCCTAGGTGGCCGAGCCCGATGATAGCTGCTGCAAAATCCTGTTTCGAGGTTCCACGTATTGTCCTGTTAAATTCAACATGAAAACATGTGACAGGAAATTATGCTCTTGTTTGTTTATAATTGTTTATATATAATTCTTTTTGGGCCGAAAATGTGTGTGTTGGAAGATGATGAAGATGCTTTCGTTGCATTGATTCTCATGGAGGCGTTGGTAGCCGACGGCTTTATTGGCATTCCATCCGCGAGGTGCAACGGTCGGTGCAACGGTCGGTGCAGAAGTTTTTCCATGGTTTTCCGGGTTTCCCTTGGATATGATCTACATGTTGAATTTTAGATACCTATCGGGTTAGTAACGGTTAGTTTACTGGTGGGTACCCTCTGGTAATGACTAACAGTTTGCTATTGAACATGGTCCGTTTATAGTTGATTTACCGAACTTAAAGATGGTGATTGTCATCCATAGCTATGTTAGTTTACCAGAGGGTAACTATTATTTAAAAGCTATAATCAGCATGAATCCTAATGTCACTACTTGACATAGTGAGAAATTCCACAACTTAGCTAACGAACTGGAAAAGCACCATGGTAGAAGTGACTTGGCAGCTCAAAACTCCGATGTTTGTTCCTTCTTCGAGGTGATTTATTTTTGGGGATGGGTTGAGCATTGAAGCTGCTGGGCTGGTGTGTTTGTGTGTGTGTCTAAAGATGAGTATGTGTGTTTCCTAGGGAATTGTGAATCATCCATTGTTTTGGGCTATGGGAACTTCCAGCCATGGTTGATCCCTTCCCTCAATATCGATTAATGATTAATACATGGAATACGATCTGGTTATTTAACATAGCCATGGAAAATCCCAACCATAAATGGAGGTTTATAGCTGGGAAACTCATTTATTTCTATGGGCCATCGAAAAACCATGGCTATGTTAAATAACCAGAGGGTACCACTTTATGTGCCCCAGTATAGTATTGGATTTGTTGATTTTGGAGGCTCCGCCCCGACCTGGTTGAGGCTCCTCAAAGGTTGTGACCCAAAATGGCCATTGGATAATGGGGAATTAGATTTGCAACAGTTTATTATCTACCATCATGCGGGATTTTGATAGACCCGGCTTTTCCCAGCATATTTCCAGGCACGAACTTTGAATCCGTCCTTAATTCGCAGGGCTATCCCATTCACAACTGGAAAAGCTAACGCCAAAAAACACACTACACAACCAGACCTTTTCTGGTTGATACTCCCAATTGGGGAGTTGTTTTTTATTCGCCCACATCGGTCAAAACCACCAACCAGGTATTTTGTAGGTGATTTCCGAAATTTTGAGAGTTACACCTCATATTGTCCCATGACTTACAGTAATTAGTTCTATCCCATTTCTATTCCATCTATCCCATGTTTTGTTTTCAATTAAACCCCATGAAATCGTATGATTTCAGACCTTTGTTTCTTACAGAACGCAGGTCTTAGTTGCTTTGTCCTTGGCTGATTGCTTGGTCGCCAGCTTCAACACCCATGGCTTCTCGGCGGTGGGATCGAGAAATGGGTACTCCAGCATGGCAGGGGCGAGCCAAGGCTACTTTGGGATGGCAGACCATGAACAACCTGATAAAACATCAAAACGTGGGTAGAAGATGGTAGAAGCTTAGATGTCCTTTTCCCAGCGCTTGGTTTATGAATAGAAGCTTCCCCTAATTCAACAACCAATAGATGATACGAAATAATACAGCAAGCCGGCCCTTCTGTTTTTCCCAAAAGGACGCATTTTTGGGTAGGGCTTCATTTTTGCATCAACTTAGCACGTAAGTCTTGGTCCATCAGCGCCCAGTCTTTTGGGTGCATCCAGCCATTTCGAAGGGCTGGAATCCCAGTGAACCTGACATTTTTTCACTGTAAGGCTTTGGAATGTGATCATAAATTAATATATATATATGCATATACACATAAAATACAACTGATAAAATTACCTGATGATGTGTTGATTGTCAAGTCATGTTGTCACCCCAGGGCAGATCCCTTCATTTGGGCTTTTTGTTTTCCCGGCCAGTATGTTCAACCTCACCATGACCTTCAATTCATGTCGTCTTCACTGGGAAAAAAAAACAATGTTCCAACAAAAATATACATAGAGAGGCAGAGAGAGAAAGAACATGTTTTCTGGCGTTATAGTGTTGGTTGCTGATTAATGTGAATGTACGTGATGCATTCCCTATTTAGCTGATGGCGATACATCAGTTATATAGTTGCTGCCCAATTGTCATCTAATGACCTGTTCTTCCAATCATTGATGTCGTTATAGTCACCACCTTACCCAAAAGGACATGACTATGATAATGAACAACCAACAAGAGTATGATTCTAGATGGTTTTTCCTCAACCATCACACCTCCTAACTTTAGCCCAGACATCAACGGTTTCAATCCCTTTATCGTCATCCCAGCGACGAAAACCAAGGTATTGTTCCTGGCATCTTTCGCCTCTGTCGATTGTTTCGTCCCTTGATTTTCATCTCCGTCAGCGGCCTGGCCCAAGAGAGTTTTTGTCAAATTTTCCCGGCTACGCCCCATGGAAATCAAAGATGGTAAGTATTACGCAACAACCAACGTTTTGGGATAGTTATATATATATATATATGAACCAGTTAGAAACGTACAAACATAGGGCCTAGTAGGGGATTTTCCATCGCCAGGTATGACCAGCTGAGCGGATCGTTCCTGTAGCGGATCATAGCTGGTGTGGAAGCCTTGAATTCTCTCGTGGAAGTTCCCTTTGTTTCTATCATCAATTAGTGTTCATTCATGTATCTCCAATATATACATATACTATCATATACTTATATATATATATTACTATATATATTGCACATATCTCCATCTCTCCCTGTGCATATGTCAATACATCCCGGCCACGCGTTTGTTTACATATTCCTTCATGCAAGGGTTGAAACTTAATTTCATATATATATATAATTATATATATATATATATATCATTAGCTTTACACTGAGATAAACTGATTCTACCCGTTTTTTGTGTCACACCACCTTCATAATAATCGCATCCAGCTTCAAACTTCAAACGCTGTCGTCAGCGCTCCGCGAGGCAAGTTCGTGCGTCGGACGGTGAACCGCCTCTGGCGAAGTGCTCTGCACTTCTGGGACATTTTGGCAGCCCTTGGTGCCCGACGGCCCAGGAACGTAGTTTGGAATACCACAAAAATAGCGGGAATTAGCGGATGAGAAGAATGCCCAAAAGATGGATTGGTACTGAAATAGCAACATGGATGAATTTATGACTAGTTTGGGATCGAATATGTGTGTTGTCTGAACCATTTTGTGGATTTCTGTGGGTGGGTGAAGTTTTTTTTGGTGATAGATGAAACAGATTAGTATACCACAAAATTGCCATGTTGATGAGGAACATGATGGGAAACCATAGGAGTGTTTGGGGAATCAGGGGGCACCCGATTTTGGGGCAACCCCATGTTTACCAATCAGAATGGGGATACGTGTTATAATTTGATGGGATAGATGGAATATATGGAATCAACTCTAGATAATTTTGTTGGTAGTTGCATGTTTGTTTTTGTTGAATTCTATAGTGAGATGGTGCACAGACATGGCATTGATATTTTCGGGGTCGGTGTGTCAACCACCAACCAGACTCAGAGTGATGTTGATTGCTATGATTATTGGGAGGTTGGAGTGGGCAGCATCAAACAATGAGAGGCTTGAAGACGTCATTCGGAGAACACGCTGGCTACATAGAATCCAGGGAAACCACCTTCAAAACTGATCAATTTATCCACCCCCCGTGGATCCCCGTGGCTGAGGTGGCCGTGCTCTTTTTCACGTGGCTGGCCATCGTGGTCTTCTCCCGCAGCGAAGAAGGCACAGACGAAAACACGTTCGCCCCACCAGAGGATGAACGAAAACATTGGCGAAAAACGCAGCCATTTTGACTTTTGGTTTTCAGAATTTTGGGTTTGAGGGTTTAGAGTTTTAGGGTTTAAAGGCTCAGGGTTTAAACAAACGCTTGCCGTACGCGGGGAATTGAGCATGTCAAAGGATATGTGGGATCCATCAATAGGGTTTGCGGCGTATATGGTATTTGTCCTCACTGGCTACATAGAACATTTGTTAGCCTCTGGATTAAAGAGTTTGAAAGCAGCTTTTAAATCCAGAAATCCCTTGAAATTCCAGTGGTCAATCACCAGCAGCTCTGGACCCAAATCCATAGAAGTGGAAAACTGGCACGGTCATTACGAAATATTACGAACCTGTCGGTGCCTTGATATCAAACCAGTGTGTGCGTTCTCAGATGGTCCATTCCCACTCACAAGCAGAGCTGGCCATAAGTAAACGAATTTGTATAGTTATATAATAAATTATAATATAATAATACACATATATTATGGTTTTTATGTGTATATATATATATTGGTTTAAGCATCAGCAATCCAACGAACAAGCATGTCTGCAGTCATCCCAATCCTCCTCTCAATTCACGAGGCCGAGAACATTTCCATGATTGGCCTGAGGCTTTAGCTTCCTTGTGCCATGGCCAATGGATGCTGAATGGCCTGATGTTTAGCCTGAAATGCAGTGCAGCGATTTATTTTTTGTTGGTTGTTCTTTGTGTTTTTTCCAATGAGCTGGCTTTGCTTTTTCATCTAGTACTATATATGGTTGTACTCATGGCTTGGTTGAAGCCAATTTGATGGAAGAGAACTGCTTTTCATTGGCGAAGCGAACCGATGTGACGTTGGCCATGCACATTGCAATTAATCAACTTAGCAGATATCGAACCCGATGGAACCCAGGAATTCACATTTTTTTGGGGTTTGAAGCAATCATGTTATGCAATTGTATGAATATATATATGTACATATATATATATATTATATATATACAGGATAGTGGCAAGTACCAACAAAAAGGCTTCTCCCGAAAAGTCATGTGTCATATGTGTCCAGTTGCCGCCAGAATCCCTTGCCAGAGAGGATTATTGTATATATATATACAATTTTGTGGTTGGTTGTCCCATTTCGCCCGCTCTATTGTTGCAACATGTACTATCAACATCACCATACTCAACAGCAACCAGTGCTGAATACTGCTTGCATTTACGAATACACAAAAACACATCAACCAAATGGGGTCGGGTTGTTTGAACTTATCGTATCTCAAAATCAACCAGGTTCTCATTTTTTCCTTCTTAACATAGCCTTTTCACTTGGAGGGTAGGTACTAACGGGTCACGTGTATCACTCGAGCTTCGGTGCCAAGTGCGACCAGGTGGGTCCTGTTTACCACAGCCAACTTCCCGGATGTGATGATCCAGTCCTACACCGAGACGCGGTCCTCCTTTTTTTTTCTTCTTCATGTGCCTTGGGGCGTTGCGGAAAAATGTGATTTCTGGGCCGGTCAGCATTATTGAAACATGAAACAGACAGTTTTACACAAGTTGTTTGTCACAATGTCAACCCATTTGCAAGAACAATTACATCTGGGGTCATATATGGTGATATCACATGTTGAAGTGTAAAATATTATAGAAAACTATAGAAAGTATTTGCCAACAATTCTGTCACTCCATTTGCAAACGGACATTGGCCTTGCAGCTAGTCGTTGCCATTTGGTGAAATCACTACCTGGGCCCCCAGGGTTTTTGAGAATTCCATGATATCACCTGAGGTATTTGCTGATTTGCCTGTACCTTCTCAACAACGTCCTCCTAGCCGCAGTCTACGACGCCTACAAGGACAGACATCAGCCAAGTAGAATCGCGATGGGGTGAATTGCATGCGTATATTTGCTTGTTATATGTAACATATATGTAGTTATGTATGTTTAGTTATTGATTATATATATACACATACATACATACATACATACATACATACATACATACATACATACATACATACATACATGCACATATATATATACATACATACATATATATAGATATGTGTATGTATATGTGTATATATATATATATGTGTATATATATATGTGTATATATATATATACATTGTACATACAAAGTAAATACATAGTAAAGACATAGTTATAATATCCGCGCTGGTGTGTGTGTGTGTGGCCAGTTTTGTTGCTTTAGGCCACTGGTTCTTTGGGTTGGGAATTCCGGTAGCGAAAACCCTGGCATTCCAAAACACCAAGGCACCAAACCACCAGAGAATCATGGGTTGAAACAGCTTGACACTGTCTATATGTATATATATATAATATATATGTATTTATATGTATTTGAACAACCCTTCACAATCAAAAACCAAAATACGCAATTGAACAAGAAAAACGTCCGTTACGGGTAAAACCCATAATGGACAAAAAACATGTCCATACAGTTTTCCAGGTATATATATATATGTATGTATACCAGGATCAGTTGAAAGAACAACTGTGCAAGTTCCTCCGTTTGCCACTCGGTCGCGCGCGGCCGGGCTGAAAACCATTTTTTAAACCCCAGCGAATCCCAGAATCGGTTGAAGGGAAAATCCACTGGGCTGACTTAACAAGTTGGTGGGTAGAAAGAACACATTGAATTGAAGCTCTGGTTTCAACATGTTTCAACCCGTATTGTGCTCAAACAATTCAATATATATATATATATACTGTAGTTCAACATTGGTATATCATGTGTACCATTGAAAGTATTGAAACCCCATCGAATTAGCCGTTAAAACATCCTTCCACGCTCATTCGGCCCGTTAAATCAATCCGTTCAAACCGTATAGGAAAATCACCAAAACTCGATTTAAGCCCATGAAAACCCAAAAACCCGTCGAAATCATTATTGAACTAGCCATAAAAGCCCTCAGCAACTTAAACCATCTCAAAACCCCATTAAAACACGCTAAAACCTACCATTTCACCCCATTAAAGCTCATTGAAACCTCATTTCATCCTATTAAACACCTATCAAGACCACCAGTCTTGCCTCAAACCCTCCATTTGTACAACAGACAGGCCTCGTGGCTCACCATCTCCGCCGAGGAAGAGCACCGCCATCTCCGAAGCCTTCCACGTGCTGAGCGAAGCATCGCCCGAGGGATCGTCGGTCATCACCATGGAGAGGTGCGACCGGAAAACCACAACAGGAGACCCCCAAAAAGTGGCGATTTAATATGAAGAACCACAAACGGTTGGACTTTCCTTAGCAAACAAATTGAGCTTTGAGCCGCAAGAGTGGTGAGATTGCCGCCAAAAGCAAGCGACTTTGCCAGCAAACATGACGAGTTTAGTCTAGTGGCGATTCCAACAACTCATTGCGTTTTTGTACTAATAAAAAACACAGTTTACCACCGCACTTTGGGAGTTTAAGCTTGTGATTCTATCCTTGGTATCGAGGTTTAGATATTGAAAATCAGCAGCAAGCTGGGAAAACCTAGGTAATGAAAGGTAAATGGGCGTTTTTTTGGCCAGCAGCAATGATATGTTTGGCAGCTACAATGTAGAAAAAGCGTTATTGGGGGATGCACCAACAAGCTTGGGATCGACCCAACATCGTGCTTGCTTTTTACACTCTATGCCACTAGGTCAGAGTTCATAATACTGTGCCACTTCACTGGCAAATTCACCATTTGCAGATGAGTTGTGGAATACGTGATCATTTTTTGGGCCGACATCCGAGCTATGATTTTCTTTGGTGGAAAAAACAAGCGCATGTTCCCATAGGTTCCGGTAGATTCCTACAAAGTAGATATTACTCCTGGATTTTCACTTGTGTGGCCAATCCAAAAATCTCCAAATGGGTGATACTCGTATAAACCCCAAATATCCCCAAATGGGTTTCCCGAGCCAGAGCCCGCCACTTTCCACAGGTGGGTAGCCTTCTATACTGCCTATGGCCGGTGTCTTGTTCTGGGGGTATGCTGTTTATAAACCCTTGGGTAATTTGGTTATCTTTGGTTAATATTAATATAGCTTGTGGGGATAGTTACTCAGCGGCGATGTTTACGTATCTAAACTTGGCCCCAAGGTTGGCCATGATTTGCAGATTTTGCAGTCTGATTCAGCATCCGCATGTGTTCTGATACAACTTTTTGTGGAAGCCTTGATTTGGTCGATACTTCTGCGTTATATGTTGTAGCTTGGAAAAATATCGTCCAACATGAGCAAATTCAATGGAATTTTGTTGCAAGGATTTTCTTGAACTTCATGTCCGACAAGGATTTCGTGCCTTGTCTCAGTAGAGCCGTGATGGAATCACGTTCAGTTGGTTGGCGCTATTGATTTTCCAGCCCTCTTCTTGTTTTGATTGGTTCAATTGTCAACTTTCTCGCCTTTTTTGGGGAGTAAGCTGCTCAAATATGCCAAGTGCCGTTCTAAGGGATGTTTGAGCTCTTGACTTTGAAGTAGCGGTAGCGATTGCCAGATGCAGTTAGTATTGTTTATTTCTGTGGTTTTTGTTCAACTTTTAAGAGGTCGTCTTGTCCCAAACCCTTCCATTAGGCCTCAGGGAAACACATTTATCAAGAACCTCAACCTCACCAAAAGTATTCACCAAGAACTTCAAGATTTCTTTCGAAAGTAATTACATCAATCAGAAACATCCCTTAAGCCTTAAGCATCAGCTCCCAACGTTTCCTTAGTCGTCCCCCCTGTTCTCCCAGTGGTTCTGGTGGTCACCAAGGACTACATCCGACAGCAGGCGCACCGGACCTTCCACGCCTTGGACGCGGATGGCAATGGCTACATCGAGCAGCGCGAGTTCTGCATGGTCGTGGAGGCCACCCGGTGGCCCCACGGGTGGGATGACGGGAGATGATGTGTTGATGTGTTGGATGGGATGATGTGCTGGGTGAATAAGTGAATGAAAACAGGGGGTTAATAAGTGGCTGCAGAATTCTGTTTCAACAAATGTTGCGTTTGTGGTGGCTAGAATCTACATGTATAGTTCTTTGGGTTTGATATGGTATGAGGTTAGAATCCTTTTCCTGCTTGTTACTTGTTGAATGATGAATGGGCCAGTGAAAGGCAGATTGATGATGATGATGATTATTATTATTATCATTATCATTATCATTATAATTATCATTATTCTTAATATTATTATTAGTATGTGTATTATTATATAGTAGTAGTTTCATTATCTTTCATTAGTATGACTTAAATGGCACACCAAACCGGCCATGACCGGCCCCCATAACCTGTAGTTTGCCCCAAAAGGACATCACTATCACTGGATGTTGTGTGAAGTTGGATGATCTTGGACCAATGGATGCTGGAATTACCCTCTGGTAAACATACAAAAAACGATGGAAAAATCACAATTTGTCATGGGTAAATCAACTATTTCTATGGCCATTTTAAATAGCTATGTTTGTTTACCAGAGGGTATTGGAGCTCGTTCTTCTGGAAAAAGATGCGCGGTCAGCACTTGTTACGTTGATGAGAACCAATCTTTTCAACAGCAAGGGTTGCATGAAACCCAACAAGCACTGCTGTTTGTTGGGAATTTATTGGTGGCATACGTTCCATTCTTCACGGCCATCTTGATTTTGAGTTGTTTTTTGGTTGTTTTGTCTGATTGGGAAAATGATGCATTGCTTTGGAATCCCACAAGTGCAAAGATTCATCATGCGTTCTTGCGTTCCGCAACAGATGGGAGCAGATAGGGACATGATACAGTACTGCACAGGAAGAAACATGATACCCATTGATACCCTATGTACCCTCCGGTAAGTTGAAACTCCCTACTTTTACCGCTGATGTTCCCATGATTTTGGACGCATCCAGTTCCGGGACTTCCCATCCATGGATGACAGAAGGGTAACAAAACAAATGCCCCAAGGGGCATTGTAGCTTCCTGTTTGTATTCCAGATAACAATTTTCTATGTGTTATATTCATTTATATATCTACTGAGGGTAGATAGATCCTGATTGGTAATTCGTTGCAATTGCGCCCCAACTTCGGGTGCAATGATCCTAGTTTATTTATTGTTTGACAAGATATTTAACCTTTAGGCCTTAAGTTAAAGAATTGTCCCCCCCATCTTCACACACTATGGGTTTTCAAATCCCGAATTTTGACTGGCGTGTTTTTTTTCCTTCCAGAATTGGTTGAGGCGAAGATTTGCAGTAAAGCCCCATATTTGAAGGTTCAACAAGCACGTGGTTTCCAGTCGATCTTGCTTAAAAAAAATGTTTTTTTTTTCCGAGACTGCTAAGTCCATCGATGATATTTGCAGCGTTAGGTGCTGTCCAACCCCGCAATCTACATTCCTATGCGGCCAGCGCCCGCAGTAGCCAGCCCCCTGGCGGCAATGGTGGGAGCCAATTGGAGCTACGGGGAAACTCCCCACACGGCGTATTTGGCAAAGATCGTCCAGACTATTGGATCCTCAGAGAATAAGACATGCGTTATTTTTTTCGATGTTTTTTGGGTCCTGAAAACTCAACATAAACAGTCACGGGCCAAGGTAGTTGGATTGGGAAGCAACTGGTACACCTCTTCATGCGTGGAGTCAGGCTGGGTCGAACTGGCAACTCAGATGCCTGTTGGCAAGGTATAAGTATTACTGGATGGTAGATGGTTCACCATTGGCTTCAGATTAAAAACCCAGGTCAACGGAAATTCAGCGCAACACCACTCAACAGTCACCGGTTTCTCCTAGATATAGCTACTACTTAGCCATCTTTCAGCGCCTCAGAGGACCAACATGTCATCCCAAACCTCTGCAGGTTGCGAGGATCTCGCATCTCATGGCGCGCGATTCTGGATATGGTCCACAGCCTTAGCTGCGACCCTCGTGACAGTTGGTAAATGGCCATGGTGGGAAATGTTTGGAGCCATCGGCCATTATAGATCTCAGATGCCAGAGGTCAAGAGTTTTGAATCAGCGTAGAATTGTAAGTCATCGGTAGGATTTTACATATTCTATTGTTTTCTTGGTTTAGGTCGGTTTTATACTCGTATATCTACATATATATATATACATACATATATATACATGTATATTATGTATTATATATATGCCAATTTAAATCATCACTTATCATGATTTATCAATCATATTTCAGTCATGATAGTCATGTATCAATCATTTATATTACATGGCCATCATTTCTCCATCACTTTTCAATCCATGGACCAAGGTGGTTTTGTTGGAGGTTTTGCTCGCCCTGGGGCAGACCATCGTCTTTGTATCGCCCAGTGGGGGCACCCCGCGATGCAGCGATGGGGGCGAGGGGAAGCCTGGATGGGGGCGGGGTTGTTTTTGGGGCACCATTTAATCATTTATCATCATTTTTCTATGTCTATGCCTTTGTTTCCATGGGATTATCTATATTGTATGTATATGATAATATATATATATATATATGTGTGTGTACATATGTATGATATGATAGGTATAACATTTGGAATCATGCGGGGCAGGCTGATATCAGGCTCAACTTTTGACGCACGACTTTCTACTTTTTTTGTGAAACCCTGTCTTGCTGAAGAATTCCTGTGTTTGGCAAGAAGTCGGCAAACGACTCCGAATATGTTTTTGAATTTTGAGCGCAGTACATCAAAATCATGTCCCATGATTATCACATAGGACACGGACACAGCTGGAAATAATCAAAGATCTAGCGAAATCTCCCTATGAACCTCTTCCACCGCAAAACGCTGCAGTCTGTATGTTCACCCTGATGTCATTTCATCCGTTTCATAATTAATGACATCATCACACCGTATGTGCCATTGTCCTAGGGAAAATTGATGTAAATTGATGTAAATGGTCCTTACAGTATTGGGGTATAGCCATCAGTTCATGAATCGTAGGGTGCGGAAATCGCCAGGTGATGGTGGCAAGTTTCGGGATTTTCCCTTGCGACCTCCCAGTCCGCACCTTGCTTGGAGCCAGGCGACGGGTTGCTAGGAGCCAGCGGGTTCCCCCGAAATGTGACATGACATGTATGTTGCTGCAGTTTAAGCCCAGTACATACAACATGACATCATATCATATCATATCAGCTAGTTGGGTTTGTCTATCTACAAACAAAAAAGTATGGCTTCTATATGGCTTCTATATTGTATACTACCTGGTAAAAAAAAAAAAAAAACTTGGCCTGGGGCAGCACCGTGGCTACCGACATGGCGCCTGGTTGATTGGGACATGTTGGGACTAGCTCAGTTATTGGGGATTCTGATAAGCCATATGGAAACCGTTGTCAACTATACCCTCTGGTTATGACTAACAGTTTGCCATGGTATAGATGGCCCCGATCGAAATAGATGGTTTACCGTTTACCAAATTTTAAAAAAAATGGATCTTTCCATGGCAAACTGTTAAATAATCAGATGGTAGAAGTATTGTTCATGGCTCAGTTGCGTACTTCTATGTGAAGAAGCCTGCCTTTCTCTTAGTGCCTATGATGTGCTTCCCGATGAGCAAGTGGTTCATAACATTCACAATCAAGCCCAGCTAAGAATGGGGATATACACTGGTATACAATCAGAAATGGCAATGGACAATCTCCACTGTTGGATAATTTTCATTGGGCACACCTCTGATAATTTTTCCATTGACACCTCCATTTCAAACATGGCTGGCTGGGACATACCCGAACTCAATGGGCTACTTTCCAGCAACCCATCTAGATCATCTAGACTGATAGCATATTCTGGCATCATACTGCTTACCAATATCTAAAACCAACAGTTTGCTATGGCAAATGAATCAATGAATGAACATGGCTCTCTTTACGGCCACGGCGTTCCTATCACTGAGGTGGTTCAAGTCCTTGATGGCCTGAATCTCAGGATACAATTGTGGGATATATGGCCGGAAAACATGAGATGATATGGACTGACATGGATACCCTCTGGAAAATTTAACATAGCTATTGAAAATGGTGATTTATAGTGGATTTTCCCATTAAAAATGGTGATTTTCCATAGTTATGTTAGTTTACCAGAGGGTAATTATCATCAACTGGGATATAGCTGATATAACATGATATAACCGCTATGGATCTTATACTTCCGTGGAAGTTTTTTCAGTCACCCGGACCAGCAAGGCCCAGCAACAATAATGAATTTACAATCCAATCCATTCCTGGCAGATTTGGGGATGGGTCAAGTGTGTCAATACCCTCTGGTAAACTAACATAACTATGGAAAATCACCATTTTTCATGGGAAAATCCACTATAAATGGTGATTTTCCATAGTTATGTAAACGTTTACCAGGCCGGGTAACCATAGTATGATTGGGGGAATCACCATATATCAACATCCAGAAATCCAAGAAATCCGACCCAGACTGCCAGGGGGTACCATCTGGGGGCATCCCCAGGCCACCAGCATCTTCTTTGCTTTGGCCATTCTTCTGGAGTCTTTGGTCATCGGACCTGCCAGGTGCCCTTCGTTGCGCCTGAACTCACCGATGTTTTTTTTCAGATGGAACCCATCCCCCCCCAAAAAAAAACAACATGGGGAAATCAGCAGCTTTAAGAGGAAACAATTGAACTGTGATTTTTTGGAGCCTCCTCTTCTATATAAAGGAATGAGATTTGATCCCTACTTTTCGGCTACCTCTTTTTGGGCATAATTTGGGTCATATGCGTTTTTTGGTGTTTTTGCGTTTCACCAATGCACCTCTTACATGTGCGGTCCCAAGACATGGGTAATTAGTTTCAATTCGAGTCAGGAGTTTGGTCATGTGAGTCATGTGCTTGCTTAGTTCATGATCATGCAAGCACCTCATTTTGTTGGTGTATCAATCACCATTTTTGTTGGTGACTAGACCTCCATGAGCGTTGGTCACATGATTCACCTTTTCTTTATTGGCAGACATAGAGGTGGGTAATCCCATCCATGTACTACATGCGCCCCAATATCCAGCGCAACCCACATCCTAAACCATGCCTTCTTGACCAAGCACACGTGATTGGAAACTGTTTGTATAGACCATGCATGACTATGAAACAATGGAGAGAGATAATTGAACGACCAAGAGCTTTATGTTTTATTTGTTCAGTTTTTGTTCATATCAAACCATGTGGCGCCACAACGCCCACATGTCACCTTCTACCTGCAGGTACTGGAATCGCATGCAGTACCGCCATCGCTTCGACGTCCTCTCCATCGCTCTGCTGATGACGACACAGCTTTCTGCCGTGGCCTACAGCGGGCGCGCGCCGGATTGCTTGGTGCGGACGGACACTCGGCATGGAATCACCCTGTTTTTTTCGTCAAAAAATGTGGGTATCCTGTTGATTTATGGTGTTCATCATTTTCTTCAACCGGAAGATCCTGGGAAACCTATGGAAACTTGGGTTTTCAGCCCTCCATGCAGCCGTGTAGCATGGAGCCTGCTCCTTTTAGGTCCTGGTGATGCACATCAGTCGCGGGATTTGCCTCATGCAGCACCTCGAACTGCGTATGACCACTTCCTCTGTCATTAAACATGGTTTAACCAATTTTTCACCATGAACAAAAAAGGCTTTAATGTAGATTCATGGGATTTAATTAGTATGGTTTAATGGAGATTAATGAGAATATAATAGGACAAAAAAAACACATGGCCAGCTGGAAAACGCCCTATAAATGGAGATGTTAATAAATATGGGAAATATATTGATGGCTGATAGATTGTTGTTAGTAAGATGTTCACTCATTCATAAGATAGGGATGTTAATTCAAGGCTTATTGATCTATTAAAGGAATAGATGCTAATGCTTAATCAGCCCATATTATACAGCCATATTTTTTGAACATTGTTGATGTTAGGCTCCAGGCTGTGTACTCCTGAGAGGAATCTGCCGGGAATGTGCCGTGCGTCTTTTTTGGGGAGACGCTATCAGCAGATTTTGGATTGATTTACACTTATCATCGGCTCAAACTAAGGCATTTTAATGGACATTGTTTGGACTGACACGGCCCTCATTTTATGATGTTTGGCATCATCTATCGTGACATAGCTATGTAAAACCTTATACGAATCTATACGTCCATTGCTTTTCCAGCGCCTCAAATCCGTTCTTCCCACTCGGTAAAAAAGGGGTCATCCCCAGTGATCAGCCCAGGAGTGAATCGCAGCATCCGGCGTCATAACCACCATGTCACCGTTTGATATTAAGCACCCTTAATCCAAATACGTGTAGGATCCTCACTAAACCATGGTTTTTCTGAGGGGGAAAGTTGAATAGTAGTTGGTGCACGGCCAGCTTATGCCAGCTTCCAGTGGAGTTGTGGGAAGGTATATTGCAGCCTTTCGCTATTTGCTGGCCCTGCTGGGCCGACTGCTGCCAGTCTACTATCGACTGGGATTACTACTGCTGATGGTGTTGCTTGACCAGGATCGATTGAATTCTGAAAGGGCTACTGTTATGGTTATGGAGTTTCATAAAATCAGTTGGATCACAAATCAATAGTAAGATGATGTAAGATGTATCATAAATGAAGTGATTTGTCAATGAGTAGATGTTTGCTGTTATCCCTTTACATGGACTTGATCAGTTTTTCTGCGCGGTCACTGGTTAATGCAGTCTTCCCTACTGGAGGTTCTATATCTTTGCCACCATTGGTGACTCTTGGCTGGTGCGGACGGCATGTAGGCAATGACGATTCTGAGGGCCATGTTGAGTTTTTATTTTTGGGTACCTATCTGAACGCTGACTATGATTAATTCATTCCGAGATTGTACGCACATGATACATGCATATATTATATGTATAATCCCTTCACCCTATTACAAAAAACATCCAACCAAATGGTAAACATGGTGATCTATTTTTATTATTAAGTGGTGTTTTGCATTAGGGGCCTGCATTGTTTTTGCATTTTAAACTAAGATGTTCTATTTCAAAACTGATTAAATTCATTTTTAAAATCTAATTAACATATTGCCAAAAATTGGATTTCCCAGGTTCCGCTAATATTGAATTAAACACATCGATAAAAAACTAAAATGTTTTATCTCAAACTGGGACCCTAATTATAGAAACCCAGGTGTGATTATATTTTTATTAGTAGGGGGTAAAAAACACATGTTCACCATCCTGTTCTCCTATTGATTCTCGATTACCACAATTAAGAACACAATTGTAAGCAACCAAAAAATACAAACATGCCAATCCAATCCTATATTAATTGGCGGAGTTTTAGCAATAGGGAGAAGAGATTATATAGATTTAGCAAATGGTTTTTATTTGCGTATCTATGCTGTATATATATAATATATTTATTAATACATGCATTATTTTATACATATATATATGTGTGTGTAGAGGTATATGTCTATAACCATATTTATGTTTATATGTTGGTATATAGTATTTTGAGATTTGCATGTGTGTGTGCGTGAGCAAGTGTATGTTGGGGGCCACAGTTACTTGTAGAGTAACATGGTAGGTTAAAGATGGTAGCAATGCCCAAGGAGCAGATCTTTGGTGGTCGAATGCAACCAGAAGCGCTCAAGGGTAGTGGCTATGCGGCGGCGCAGCCACTCAGCTGATGAGCCAAAAGATGCCCAAAGTCTGGGATTTTAATAGGGCCTGAAAGATTTGAAACGAATTTCATTGGGATTTCATGGGAATTTAATGAGATTGAAGTTTGAGGGGAGTTTTTCATGGGATTTAATTCTATGGATTTATTGTGAAGTATAGAATATATATATATACTGTATTACTGGGGTCTCTTGGTCTAGATTGGGATCTCTTGCGGGGAGCATCAAATCCGGGAATCATGGGAATATAACCTTGGAAATGCATGGGAAGTGTGGGATATGGGGTAGAAATAACCAACCGTCAACCATTTGACTAGAAATAGTGGTTAAACCAGCACATAAGTGATTAAGTGGATATGATGGGGAAATATGATAGGCAAATCATGTGGATATTACATCCACATAGCCAACCATCCTGATATGATAGTTGGGTTTTTCTGGAAATAGGATACTGCACATACATGCACATACCCATTCCATCGACTGATTAATCATAGTTATTCCATCATTTGTCCTATCATTCACTGGTTAATCATCATTTTCCATCATCTTACCATTGTTTTTCCATCATGTTTTCCGATATTTTCCTATGTTCACATGGCGAAGATCTTCGAAGATCTCCCGGCCCGGCCCTCCTCAATGCCTGGTCCACTTGGGATCAACCCAAAATAGGTATTGGCCTCTGAATTTCGATGACTTTCCCTCAGGCGCCGGCGCGAAAAACGTGTCAGATTTACGTGGGGGGTTCCGTTTTGGGGGATGAGCCAGTCTTACTTACAACATACCTATATATATATGTTTACATGTTGTCTTCTCCAGGATGTTGTGCTCAAGTCTAGTCACCAGTCACCAGCCAAAGCTTGTTTGTTTTTTTTAATGATTATATACAGTAGATGGTTTTGAAGGTAGACAGACAGACAGACAGACAGACAGACAGATAGATAGATAGGGATACTGTAGGCACTTGAATAGGCAGATAGGCGGACAGCAATAGATAGATACGTAGGCACGGTTTGCCAGCAACCAGCCAGGCTGGCAAAGACGGGCAGCAATAGATAGATACGTAGGCACGTTTTGCCAGCAACCAGCCAGGCTGGCAAAGATGAGGAACATGGGGTATAGCTACGCACCAAAATTGCATACACCAGAAATGGATACCCTTTGGTAATCAAACGTGGCAATAGACAATCCACCATTCATGGATTATGTTCCATTAAAAATACCCTCTGGTTATGACTAACAGTTTGCCATGGTATAGATGGCCCTAATCGAAATAGATGGTTTACCCATTAAAAATGGGTGGATCTTTCCATGGCAAACTGTTAGTCAGAACCAGATGGTAAAACATCCATTTGGTTGAGTTTTCTCGTGGATTTCCATGGTAAACATCCCAACAGAAACACCATATTTGCACCAGGTCATAGGCCATGGTATAACATAGCAACACATAGCAACGCATAGTGTAACATAGTACAACAATGTACAACATAGTCGTTTGAACAGTTTAAACATGTACAACCATACACTTTGATGAACGAGTTGACCATCCATCCCACCAAAACTATGGGCCAGCGCCAGGCTTGGTCACACTCTTCTGCAACCCGGCGAAGAAATGTGATGGAACTGTCAAGTGGAAGTGGAAGTGAAATGGTTATGGGCCAACACCCTGGTACCACAAGTAACCCTAAGGCCATAATATACTAGCTGGTTAATATACTGTAATCCTAAGGCCCTAGTATAGCTGGTTAATGGATGGTAATGGATGTTTATTCCCCAAGATATCGTATAACCAAAGATCTTGTTCCATCCCTACATAAACATAATATTTGTGTCAGGCCAGGCGATCAGGTCAATGCAACCCACTGTGTGTTTGGTATGTAAATCATCATGTCAATATGATATATATATATATATATTGTTTTATTGGAAGGTAATGTTCGTTAAGTTACATCATTTTAGAATTAGTATGTTTCCATTTTATCATCATATCCCAGCCTGTTTTGAACATTTTGAACTGTACTCACATGTTTCTATCTCTATCTATACATTGATTTGTCAGTGCCGCAACGGCCATGCGAAATCAAAGGCATCATGGTCATCAACAACTGGTTCGTCTTGGCCGCGGGCTTCATGGAGGTGAACCGCGACGGGGGCGACCTCACGTCGCGACAGTCTTGGAATGCTGGTGTCTGGTAAATAACCCAACCTTTCAGGTGAAATATGATAATATATTCAGATGAATCCACATAACCTCAATCCTACGTTTGGGTCATCACCCCTCGAAGATGACCCAGAATCGAGAAAAATAGTTAGACATTCCATGGCTGGGAGCAAGTTCTCGGGGCGTCATTCTAACATATTCTAATCATCCGGATCCGAATTCTGCCCAAATTGGCACCGCAATTTGCAAACAATAAAGACATGGCAGGAATCAATGAAATGGCTGGTGGTTTCAAAAGTTCTCTATTCATTTATCCCATCCCCACTTGGAATGCATTTGTAAATGATTCCCAGAGATTTGGATGTGTTAAACGCTATTTTTCTACCAGGTTTACCCTCTGGTAAACTAACATAGCGAACTGGAAAATCACCATTTTTGTATGGTTAAATCTAGTCAAATCAACTATTTCTACTTCTATGGCCATTTTCAATAGCAAACTGTGAAATTACCAATGGGTATGGGGTTTATAGGATTCTCCATTATAAACCATCCATTTTGGAAATCCCCCATTTATGGAAACCACCAGGTGATGGACAAGGTATCCATGGCCCGGAGGTCACTACTCCGTATGCCGCTGCGTTCTTCGTCCTGTTCTTTGTGCCTTGGTGGAAAACATCATGGAACACCACCCATAAGGAATTCAACATATCAACAAGTGATGTAACTTTATGTGAATATATATAATATATATATATATATATATATATATATAGACATAAATTATATGTATATATTATGATATTATATTATGTATATCAGTATGTATATTTGTGTGTGTGCGTATATATATATATATCTTTATTATTTGTTAGGATAGCCCTTGTTAGTAGCAAGGGGATCAAGTAGGGGTCGGATTTGAGGCCCTGCAAAGTTATGAAATAGCAAGTCATCCTTTTCTTCTTGGCTACCGAATTTAGTGTCAGGAAAATCGACCAAACTGAACATGTCGGTATAGTTCAAAATGATGACCAAAATCCCTAAATCGGATGGCTGGATACTCAAGACATACCAAATATGAGTGGGCCCATTGATGCCCCAGCGTCCGCACTTAGCTGTCGACTGATTGCTTAAATTCCCCCAAACTGTGGCCATACGGCCAGGGTTTGCAAATGGGTTGGTGACCAAAGGCTACTTTCAACACGACTCCCACCTGGAATATGGTGACAGCCAACACATATTTCAATGTTTCCGGGGAGCGCGGAGCCGGAAGACACAGTGAGTATGAGCTGGGTCTTTCATCGCAAATTTATATATATATATATAAGTTGAAGTCAGATGCTAAGGGTTTTGCTTATCTATTGCTATTACTGTGGTGGACCTACTGGTAAAGCCCCAAATTCTTGATTGTTCATTGTTCATAGCCATCCATTTCTGGTGATATCCTTTGGGGATGGTGCCTTGCTGAGGTGATTGTCAACCTCATCGTGCTGAACATTCTCATAGCCCCTTGGCGGGGAATCTCTGAAGTTGCACCAGGGTTCCATGGTAAACAACCAAAGTTGGACTGGTCATCATTGGGGTTGTCCTGTTGCAAAAAGTACGATATCAGGAGGTTCAATGCATCAAGCTCCGGAGACTGCGCAGCGATCATTGATGTTTTGGGCAATGAAATCCCCGTCAACACTACAGAGATTGTCACGTACATTCAGGCTCCTGGCAACCATCCTGACTGCTATTTGGGCCGTTCCGACCCGCTCTTCAAGAACGGAGCTGCAACATGCAGGCGATGTCCACGGACCCTACGTCGACACGAACACAACTTGACTTCGGTACTGGACGATGGTGTTGTGAAGCCACCGGTATAGTATAGATTGACATAGATTGACACTGAGAAGCCACAAGCTCTGGCCTTAATGAATCAACGGAAGCTCGTCCTTCGCCAAGAATCGGGAAGCAGAAATCCGTACCTGCCGTACCTCAGATAAGAGTGGCACATTGTCCGTGCATGTCCGTGCTGTGTTCACCCGAGTCTGTGATATTCTGACAATTTCGGGAGCAGAACCGCAGGAGTAGAACGCGAACATGCGGATGAATTCGCCAGATTCGTTTTTATCGTTTGAATCGCAATAAAAGTATGGAGATCTACAAGCCCAACTATTGGAGCCATCAGTTCCAGAACAATACGAACATGCTGAGTTAATTTTAGATGGCGCCCGGTGAATTTGGCAATTCGACAGGGCAATGTCCAGCCGCCACCCCGCTACCCACAAGATGTGTTAATACCTTTTAATAACTCCTATTCAATGAATATGAACCATCGGAGTTTGACGGGTTGAATGTTTGGCAGGCCAATGATGTTCTTTATTGGTCAAGACTTCGCAACCCCCGATACATTTTTAAAGTCGACAGATATCCAAATTTTGACCCAGCCTGAGCAGTTGCCCCCTTACCAGGCTCTCATAATTGACACCTCTGCTGTGGTGCGAGAGGAAATTGTGGAGGACTCGGACTGTATATGGATTTGTTTGAAAAGGGTATTTCTGGATTTGCTGCTTTGCTGGTGATTTTGATGTATTTTAATGTTTCCAAATAGTTAATCCACCATTTAATTAGGGGAAGGACTTTAACAAACCCCCCAATGGCCATTGACAGGATGAGCAAGTGGATGAGGAGGCCGAAGATTTGGACGATGCAGAGGAAGAGAAGGCCTTCTACCAAGAAGGTGCGGCTGTGCCATTGGCCGATTGACAGCCTTCAGAGATGTGCCAGTAAACATCGAACAAGTGCATTTATTTCTACTGCATGCATAGTGTCGTGACCAAGACCTGAGTGGTTGGGTGAACATGATTGCTTGTCCGAGGTTCAAACCGCCAACATCCGCCAACCCAGAAGTACAGTACAGTACCTGAAAGAATAGTAGTTGTTTCATCCCAGCAGTGTTTTTTTTTGGTAGACTCCCAGTTGTTTTCCACTTTTTTTGTTAGTAACCTTTTGCTTAATCCATGTTGGTTATAATATTTCTTAATATTTCTTATATACCAGCCATTACTTCCCCATGATGTTTCACTTGACATCCGTTGATTGTTGCATTGATATAAAATGATATAAACAATATATATACATATGAATATATATATATATACACACGTGGTTTTGTTGGCATATCTTTTTGGTGCATCCATGTGGGTCCATTATGAATCCAACCGTTGGATAACCAATCCCAAATGCCGCCTATCATGGGAAGCATGATGAGCCCTTCATGTTTTTCCAGGTCATTGTTGGATGGTCAAATCTGCCAGTTCTAGTACCATGTTGGGGGTGGTTGTGTTTTATTGATCATGGCCCAATTCAAACGTAAAATTGTAAAATCGGTTACCTCATTGAAATATGCGCCAATTTTCAGATACACAGAAATATCATCATATATCATCTTGTTGGCTATACCAGTCCCATTGAATCATATTCATATGTTAGACACCCCTAGCCAGGTCGGGAGGCTTTGCTGCAGCGATTGCTGCTGAACGAGGCGAGCATCATGGACCATTTTGACCATTTGTTCCGAAAATTAGGAGGAAAAGAGCAGAAAGATCCGGAAAGTCATATTAGATTTTTCAAGTTTGGACCTTTGTTTTACTATTTTTTGCTTAGGTTAGCGAAAGAATTAGGAACGATTGGCTCATTTGGTACTTGACTTGCAATTCTTTTCGAGTTTAAATAACATAGTGAGCCCAAAGAAAGTGGAACTTGACCAGCAGTTGTTCGGATTTTTTTTTGACCAGCCGAAACGATCCATTGTAATGAAGAACATTAATTATATAGCATGATGATTTTCCATCAAAAAAAAACGTGCTTCAGGATTTAAGAAAGGCACATTGTCATTTGCCCCTTGGGAATGAAAGGCAACGGAAAATCGTCTCACCTGATTATTTTCATGAGCAAGGAGGTTTCATGGACCGGTTTGTAGGCCGAATGGCGGTTTGGTTTCCGGTTTCCGATATTTTTATGTTTCATCCTATATTTGAGATTCCTTGGCAAACCATAAATCAATTTGTTCATTGATATTATCAAGCAACAAATCAAATGTTTCATATTCACATCATGCAACCTCAAAGAGCGTGTTTTTAAACCAATCACACAAGAAAGAAACATGTTCGGCTACAGAAAACTGTTCTCGGCACAGGCTTTGTCCATTTTTTCCACTGATCCATAGGAGAGCCAAGTGAACAGATTGGTGCCCTTTGGTGGGAGTCGGACTTTATGCTTCGTCGGTAGGCTATACGGCTATACACATAGATCTTGTGGTTTATTTGATGGTTCGCCACAGCTAGTAAATAGCTTATAACTCCCATTAATAAGATTTTTCATAAGTAGGGTAGGAACTGACGTAGGGTTGCACATAGCTCCAGATGGAATTGGGGTTTTAAGCTACTGACGATCTCGCCATGCCGCCATGCCGCCATGCTAGGAACATCGCTCAACGTCATTCAACCTCAACGTTCTCAGCAAAGGATTGGGCTGCACGTGGCCGGTGGAGACCACGGCAGGGCACCAATGGCTTTGTTCCTCAAAACGTAGCTACACATAGGCCCAAAAATGGCACGGTTGAAGACGGAACATGTTTTTTTGGTTGGTTAACATGTTCGTTGGTTTCAAATGATGACAATGACAAAACATCATGTTATAGGGCTGCTGTAGTTCTGGACAATGCCATGTTGGCAGTTTTTCACCTCAGCTTGATCATCTCGACCATTGATGATCTCGACCATTGACGCATCCGTTGATGATTCGTGCCGGGGGCATCCAAGAAATATTGAGGGCTATGATAATCGATTATGGGAATCCCTATTGACCAACCAGTATTTTTTTAGCGAAATGAATGACCGAGGATTTTTGAAGATATTCTATGTGATCATGTTGTTTTCAGTATCTTGCATCATCCAATCCCAAGCCAGTGCTACAGTGTTCTGGTTCCATGTGTCCGTAGGAATGCAACATGAGTTGCCAAACCTTTTGACTTGGAGTACGTCAGTCCGCGATTGACAATTCATATAGCAGCATTCAACAGTGCAAATCCGTTGGCTTTTGCACCATAAGTACGTTCCAGCACCATTCGGGGATGGGCTAGGTCAAGACTGGCAAGCTACAGCTTCATCCACAGTTGTCAGGAACTTTCGGCCTATCTCCATATAACTTGTAGCCTCATGTTCTGCTGTTTATGTCATTATTTTTGATCAGGTTTTTTCCGCTTTAACCTAGCTTCACAATCTAAATCTAAAGCAATTATGATTTATGTATAATAGTCCTGGCGGAACCGGACATATACTGTATGCATATATGATCATATATGCAGTGTATCCGTATAAACGATAAACATGACAATATAGCAATATAGGGTAAATATTGGTAAATCACGGGAGAGTAGAAATCGCAACCATCAACCCATTATTTGTTCAATCCTGATAATCCTGAGCCTATGGGTATCCACATTGGTGCCATGGAGAGCCAAGGAAAAACGACTTGGGCCAACGACATGAAGTGTGAAACAGTCACCAGTGGCTGTTTCTCAAAAAAAGAAAAACGGGCCCCGGTATTCAAACATGCCGGGAAAATTCCCCAAAGATTTTCATGGATTGATTTTTCCAGTGATTTTCCCACGAACACCTCCATTTACTTCGGGAATTTCATGGAATTTCCATGGCCGGAGGGTAACTGGCGGTCAGGATCTGTGCCCCTGCAGAAAGTCGTGGAGAGTTGCTGGGCGGCGGAGTTTCAGGTGTTTTCCAGGGTCGGGATGGTCGGGTCCCTGAAATCATGTTATCTTAATGAGAACATGATGGAAAATGATGATTGTCCATTGTCGCATGGATGTTGGTGATCCCCCCAATTTCAGACAAAATCCATGGTTTGATGTGATTCAATGGCATTTTGGTATTGGATTGTTTTTTTTTTAAGATTAGGATATATATATATAGTTATATATATATAGTTATATATATATAGTTATATATATATAGTTATATATATATAATCAGTCCAAAAAAATGTACACCCACCAGCCAGCTGTTTCATGAGGAGAATGAATATCATTGAATATCTCGACCATGAGATTGGGATACCCCGTTTTCAGACAAACTCATTTGCATTACAAATCAAATAAAAAACCTTATATGACGAGGTACAATGTTCATTTTAGAGGAGTTAATTGATGTACCCTCTCTGGTAATTTGTGACATAACTATGGAACATCACCATTTATAGTGAGTTTTTCCCATGAAAATGGTGGATCTTTCCATAGTTTTTTGTTAGTCATTACCAGAGGGTAACCATGAGGTTCTCAAAGATCCGGACAGGCTCCGGAAGGCTCCGACGCTCAGCTCTTGATCCAAGGTGATAGTTACACCACCTCTGACAGCACATCGGACTCATCGCTTCGTGCGTAGCCAGCTCTCGCAATGCTGGACCCAGCTCAAAGCAATGCTGGATGCCAGGTGCATTTCGATGGAACTGATGGGACCCAGCCAGAAAACATATGACTGTCCAATCATTCAAAATGAGACCATACACGAAGATAAGTTGTTCAATCGAAGCCATGGAAACATCATGATACATCCAATTTTGGTTGCTTACAGTCTATATGATCTAGATATGGTTTTATCCCTTGTGGTTGTTGCTGGCACGTTTTAAATCCCCTTGTGGTGTCCATGTTGGGTTTCCCATCGCCTCGTATGTATAGTTACTGCAAGCTGACCGTCAGGGTGCTGCATCACTGCACTGAGATTTTCGTCCCTCGCGAGAGAATGACCTGAACAGTTTTTCCCCACCTGCCAGGTGAGGGTTGTTAGATTTTATCAGAGCTGTTCTCCTCCTCCGGCCTCCTCACCCGCCGCCTCCTCCTCGCAGTCCAGATCCCAGTGGGCACTGCCGGACCTCAACCGCGACTTCCAGGTCGCAGTGGGCACTGCCGGACCTCAACCGCGACTTCCACATCGCAGTGGCCACTGCCGGACCTCAACCGCGACTTCCAGATCGCAGTGGGCACTGCCGGACCTCAACCGCGACTTCCAGATCGCAGTGGGCACTGCCGGACCTCAACGGGAAGAATGTGAGAAAAGATGTCAG
>Ga0126342_10002861_pt1 | contig 27702 bp, 19 predicted proteins | sample Cyp1metagenome_FD_92528 | JGI IMG/M metagenome (GOLD analysis project Ga0126342, IMG submission 92528) | Coral microbial communities from Lord Howe Island, Old Settlement Bay, Australia - Cyphastrea 1 metagenome | ecosystem: Host-associated > Invertebrates > Cnidaria > Coral ... | reverse complement strand
GCTGGTTTTGGGGTTACTCTCTACACATTAAACTCTGGCCACTAGCAGACTGGGGCACAGGGTAGCCATCCCACACCACCATGAACTCGTCGTCCAGCTCCTGCCAGTCATCCCCCAAAGAAGGACATGGAACATGCCTCTCCTTCACAATAATTGTGTCCACAGTAGCTATAACCCATAGGATCCATGTATGCTATATATGGCAACATTTCCATCAATATACCCCCAATGTTAGCATATATACCAGACATGGATCCTATGGGTAATGGTAACAATAATTATCATTCTATATTAATATATAATCATGATGAAATAGTAATTTATCGTAATTATTATATACAACTTACAATTATAATGATAACAACATAAATAATGATATATTGATAGTGACAATGACAAAGAAACCACCTGCCATTTTGGGAAGGATTCAACCAGTCATTTCTGGGATTCACTGGGTTCATTTTACGACCTGCAGTCCTAGCTGGAACAACTAGAAATAGAAAGTGGTTGGTGGTATACCTACCCATTTTGGATGGATGGATGGAAATATAAAATATACCGAAGACAAGGATGAAGACAAGGAGAAGACCTATAACTACGGCAAATCCCTTGTAATTGTTGAATAATTCCCAACTACTTTACCATTCAAACCTGGTTGGTGGTTGAGCCCAACCCCTCTGAAAAATGATGGAGTGAGTTCGTCAGTTGGGATGATGAAACGATGAAACTACTTAATGGAAAGTCATAGAATTCCATGGTTCCAACCATCAACCAGGATTCATATGGCGGCGTTCCGAACAACTATTTCTGACGCAGGGAATCCTCAATTCATGCAACAGGCATTTGCTTCCGTTTGTTTGTTGATGACTTTACCATAATCGGTACCCGCAACTGAATCAAATAACACCATTGGGAAACAAAAAGAAGCTGGGACCTGAGGCGGTGTCTAAGCTTTACATACTTTTTCTTCCCCAGAAATCCTAAAAATAGATCACCAAAACATCCGCGACTTCGCCATGGGCCGTTGGGCCCGCCGTTTTAGGGAACTGCATCGGATGCATCGCTCCGCCGTACCGGACGCCTGGGGGAAGTAGAAGTTGAAGCACTCGGCACCGTGGCGAATGGCGCCACAGGATTCAGTGACCTTCACCACCTGGAAAACCAGTTTCGTGGTGAAACACACCATGGTGACGACTGGGGATTTTCCGAAGCTGTTTTTTTGGGGGAAACACACACACAATGGGTCAATGGGTGTATGATTCTGTATGATGTTGCATGATCTATTCTTCAGGAATAGCATATGACTTAAGGGCCTTAAGGGTAATATCTTCACCTGGCAGCGGGACCAGACTCACTGCTGTTTTAACCCCACTACCCGTTGGTACCAAGCAGTTATTTACCAGGATGATCCCCCAAGTGTTAACAGAAGATATTCATCTCTATCAAATGTCTGGTGCATTATAATTGCCATCTGGTAATTTCACGTAGCGATTGGAAATTGCCATAGAAACAGTTTATTTACCTATATGAAACATGGTGATGTTCCATAGCTATGTTAATTGACCAGAGGGTATCGGTATATTATAAAAACATAGCTATGATATAAATGAAATTCTCAAATTCAACGAAATTCACTGATGAATCTGAAAATTGCTGAAGTAAGTCCAGCTATATGCGACCGATTCCCCGAATCATAAGCATCATGACGTCGCGACGTGTGAGTCACTAATCTGAGAAACTTGCGAAAATTGCGGCCAGAATATTTCGTCCATCACCATCTTAAATAATTCATTTGTTGGTTATAAATTATATTCTAATTGGTGGTTTCAACCCCCCTGAAAAATATTAGTCAGATTGGATAATCATCCCAACTATTGGGGAAAATTAAAAATGTTCCAAATCACCAACCAGTATTAGTTTTATAGTTAATATATGCCATGATATCCCAATGATCCTCCCGTTTCCCGAGTCAATGGGGATACCCCCACATCATCCAAGTCATGGATGACCATGACTTAGTGTGGCTTGGGGACCCCATGACTTAAGCGAAAGCACCAAATCACTATAACACCCTATATAATTTCCAATGACATTCCCATGAAATCCCTATAAATCCCTATTTATTCCTATAAATCCCATGAAGTCCCTATAAATCCTTATTATATCTGGTTGGTGGTTTCAACCATCTTGAAAAATATGAAAGTCAATGGGAAGGATGACATCCCATATATTATGGAAACTAAAAAATGTGTGAAACCACCAATCAGCCATTCATATTCCATTACCAGAGGGTTAATCACCATTAAATCACCATTAAATCACCATTGAATCACCATTAAGATCCTATTACCCTCTGGTAAACTAACATAACTATGGAAAATCACCATTTTTAATGGGTAAATCCACTATTTCAATGGCCATTTTCAATAGCTATGTTAGTTTACTAGAGGGTAAATCATTCTATACTCATTGTATCCCTATATCCCCATTAACCAGTTGATCTAAATTCCCTAGGGAATATGGTGACACCTCACAGATCCGATCAATCCATCGGCGAATCTCCAAGGGACATCCCCAATGAGCTTCACGCTCGTGGGGTCGCCGAAGCCCAGCTTCGGGATCTCCACCGTCTTGCCTGGACCACCGGGACCACTGGGACCACTGGGACGGGGCCACAACGGGCCTGGTAAACGTTTACAGTTTGCATAGTTTGCTGTGGAAAATCAACATTTTTGATAGGGAAATCAACGATTTCTATGGGCCATTTTCAATAGCTACGTTAAATTAGCGGAGAGTGTATACATATATATACATAATATATATATATATATGCATGCATGTATGAATGTATGTATATACTATGTAGGCTCCATTGGGTACACACCTGTCGGGTCCACCTGTGAATGAGCATAGAATGCATTTCAGGTAACTGAATCAGAACTAAGTCCTGAATGTCCCGATGAGCAGTGGATCGAAATCATATTCTGATATATGAATATGTCCTTCTATTGCAAATATCATCATGATTCATCATGTATCTGTGACGTGGGTCTAAGCGAGCCAAAACGTAGGCCTAAGCGAGGAAAACGTAGGCCTAAGCGAGGTACTGACCATGCGATATCATTTTGATCACCTTTGAAAACCAGGGGCTGGGCAATTCTGGGGTTGATCATCCCCCAAATTCACGTAGACCCAGATCCATTTGGCAGGGTCTATGTCAACTGGGGGGATGGTAAGTGAGCTTTGAATGACAATCTTCTTGGGGTTGTTGGGGGGTTCCCATAGGCTGCTTGGTGATCCAGGTCCACCTTGAACATCACTCAACCCATGAGATCAAAAAACAGCAATCCCCATGATCCTGGGCCTTGAATTTGGATATGGCCTCCAGTAACCCAAGTGGAATATCGTTTCCACCATTAATGTGGGTAAAGCAATGTCATAAACCACCCATTTGGGAATGGTTTAATTATACATGTTTATACCAACTATTTATGGTGAACTTGGGGATGGTTTATTGTTGTTATACCCACCATTATAACATGATTGTCTACATGTCTTTTCCCCGAGTAACACAGAGATTTCCCGGCTTTAGCATCTGGATAACCGGCTAGGATATGTTATGTCAGGCAATGTCGAGCCCATGGCGCCCATGGTTGAAAGGTCGCATAGTTCATTAGTCATAGCCAGGTAGAACAGTAAATCCCCAGAAATAGTGTGACGATTCACTGAAATTAGCATCTTTTTTGGACATATTTCCAACTGTTTATGGCACCAGGGTGTCTTATCTTTTAAGCTTAGCCCATCCATGGCAACCGCGCCTTTCATGCTGGCTTCATCTTTGAGCACCTGGCAGAAATCCATAGGAAAACAACACATGCAAATCATGGGAAAGCAATGGCATAGTGGAAACATGGAATACTTAAAAAAAAACACACGCACGTATATATATATATATATATATATATATGTGTGTGTGTAGAACCCATACATATATACAATATAACTATAAATATATATATATATATTATATATAAAAAACCCAAATGTAAATAATTATGATATGATGGAGCAATGTGTAATCATCAGAGTTTGAGATGGCCTTCTTGTCGGCCCCGTGGAGTCCTGAAAGATGCTGAAACTCTCCTAACACAAATGGCTGGTTGGTGGTTTCAACCAACCCCTCTGAAAAATATGGTGATTAATGATGATTAATGGTGGTTAATGGTGGTTAATGATGATGAATTAATTATCTTGTTGGTGGTTGAGTATACCTATCCCTCTGACTTTTTTTCTTCGTCAGTTGGGATGATAAAATTCCCAATATGATGGGAAAGTCATTCAAAATTCCATGGATCCAGTCACCACCAACCAGCTATTATCCTCTACTAGCATCACTCAACATTCCTAGGAACCACACATTTTTGGGGCGTTTGTCACATATCTCTGCGCAACGATTTCAGGACTTCGATATCTTCGATCCCCCGCCATGACCCCGCCTCCAACCACCTGGTGGTCCAGCTCTTCCGTTGAGGCATTCCGATGATGTCCGCCGTGTGGTCGAGACACCACTGCATCAACTCCTGGAGGACCGGATATGGGTGCCGCTGAGAAACCATTTACTCTTAGTGGCTTCAAGGAAAAATGAATACATAGATACATAAATCAACGAATATAAAATTATTGTATATATAGATAGATATATTTGGTGTATGTATATGTATATAAGTATGTATATATATATATCGAATACGTATACATATATTTGGGTGGGATTATTTGGGTATAAAATCACCATGGTTTCAACCATCCAAATCCTAACTTGGGAACGGACTGAAGTGACAAATTTCATGGTAACGCTCTTGACATTAACAAAGTGAGTGGACATCATAACCAAGATATGGTCAAAAAAACAATACATATCTTTAACTACGACTATACTACGAATACGTGACCATCAAAAATCCGCCCAATTCCATCCACAAGCAGGATCAAATATTGTAGCCGAAGCAACAAATAAAGTACTCATTGAAGGTTAGCACGTCATGAGTAATGCAACCAGTTTTGATCTGAAAAAGGGTCTCACCCCCCAAAAATATCCAGTGGTCTCAGGATGCTTTACCCAAAGGTCCTGCTGATCCTTGGGTAAAGGGCTGTACTCCATCCCCATGCTACCCACCAGAAAGGTATCAAAGTCACTCACGACCTCGGAAAAGTGTGCAGTGCAGCAGTTCCTATCATCTGGGACACTTTCTTCCTAGCTCCAACTGGCTCCCTATATATAATTAGGGGATACATGTATATATATATATATATATTTATGTATATATATATATACACACATGGATACCCCAGCTCCAACACATCGGATAGTCGTCTTTCAAGGCCAAGACACTGGAAGAACGTGGGCTTCAGCATAAGCCACTAAGAGGCCCAAAGGATTCATGGGATCTGCGAGGTCATACTGATACAACACCACCTCCTGAGAACAAAAACAGCGTTCACCGTTCACCATTTTTGATGGCAAATCCTCATGACATCAATATATTCCCATCCAATCCCATCCTAATTCATGTCAATAAATAGAAACAAGTCCAGATTCGCAGGGTGAAGGGATTCTCGTGATGAAAACATCGACGGTCTGAGGTGTGGAAACTTCATCACGACCATCTCATGAGATTGGTTTTTGACCGGAAATCTTCAGCGGAACCCCCTATGGTTCATGGTAAACAAAACATGGTTTCCGGTAAAGATGTTCCCTTAAACTAACCCAGTGCTTATCAGAATCTTAAACTCGGGAAAAACATGGCATATGCGGCCAACAGCATGTAACCAGCTACATATAGACATCACTGGACATGTAAACCCGCTAAAAAAAAAAACAACTGTGGACATGTCCTACTCAACAATTGACACTTTCATATGTTCCCATAGTTTTCCCCATGGAACAGCAGTTTCAATCAAGCTGCAGGGGTTGAAGACCCCCTGGTGGAATGCAAATTCATGTCCTGGGCTCCAGGATGCCGCGTGAAAGCGTCAAGGCCAGGCCATGCGAGGTATACCCTCTGGTACCCTCTGGTTATGTCAAAATAGCTATTGAAAATGGCCATTTGTAATTTATAGTGAGTTTTCCCAGTAAAAGTGGTGATTTTCCATAGCTATGTTAAATTACCAGAGGTTATTTTTCAGACTTTGACCCTGAAAATGATCGATTTTGAGTGGAAAGTCTGAAACAAATCCGGTGACTGCCAGGATCTGTAATTAATTTACTGGATCTGGAGGGTAAATCATTGAACTGGATGTGATATGGCTTCTCATAGTGTTACCCAAAAAAATCGAAAGTTGCTGATTTGGAGTGTGGAATCCTGGCATTTATGATCGTGAAAACATCATTTCCAGCAGAATCCCGAGTTTTGCTTGTGATATCCCCATGATTGATGGCAATATATGGCAATCATAAATCTGAAAAAAGTAAATCATGGGAATTACCATCTGGTTATTTAACATAGCCATGGAAAATCCCTTATAAATGGATATAAATGGATATAAATGGAGGTTTTAATGGGAAAATCATCTATAAATGGGCCATTTTCCATGGCTATGTTAAATAACCAGAGGGTACATGGGAATTACGTAGATTTTGCCGGGTCTAACCCTCATTTTTCTGGCTGCCATGATCTACAAGCCATTCGGGGGGATTCCCTGCATCCGAATCCCATTCAGTGACGTCACGGTGAGGTCATGATCAAATTCATCCAGATGAAGTCATTGAGTCATATTAAGTCCCATTATGTTAGATAGGTAGATAGATAGATAGGTAGATAGATAGATGGATAGATATACCCGTTATATCCCCATGATCAATGTCTCCAGGTCTATAGTTTATTGGTTTATCCCCATTATATCCCCATTTATAGTGTAAATCCCGTTCAGCAACCAAGGTGCCATGAAGGCCGGTTCAGATTGGCGCCCTGTCTCCCAACCTTCAACCAAACAAACGGCTTGGGTTGCATTAGAATTAATATATATATATATATGTGTGTGTAATATATTCTGAAATATGTGAAATTCAAAGATTGATGTAAATATGTTGCGTTTGTTCCTTTTCTCAATAGCATATAGTAATACACACATATGATATTGCTATAGATATTGATTTTTTAGATTGTTCTGGAGGAAATGGTGACAAAATGTGACAAACAAACAGCAGGAAAGGGGGGTGGATCCTTCAGCACATGCCTTCACAGTGACCCACTTGATGTGTCCCTAATACTATCTCTCTCTCCATCCATGTTCATCCATTTTCCCTATGAAATTGCAATCTTTTGGGGCGAAAATACCATATTTTCAAACCACAGCCTCATCCTCCAAAGCCTTCCTCCAAGGGCCCGAACCAACCATGGGGGACAGCTCGGGTCTCATGATGTATGCCTCCTTCATCAAAGGCTCAGGGACCTCAAAGCTGTGAGCCCCCTTAAACCGTTCCAGTTAACCTCTGGATTCACAGCTCTTTCGTATGAACAGATGTGTCAAACAGCTTTTCTGATAGCATTTGATATTCTGACATGTGGATTTGTTGCATGATTTTTTTTCCCGTCTGAGATCATCTGGATATGAACGAGTACCACAAAAAAAGTCAGATCCGGTCATCATTCGCTGGCTCCATCATGCAAAATCACCAGCTGATGGTCACCCCTTGAGACAAAACAGGTCATTGGGGATCACTAATATATATATATATATATATTATATCATTTTTTGTAAAAAAATGGACAAAGAGGAAAGCAAACAAATCTGATAGCACCAGTCAGGTATGGTTTGAGTTCTCGGATTCCACAATTGTTCGCGCCTGAATCCCTATATATTGTCATGTTTCAAATCCTTGATCTAAACACCATTGCGCTTCAAGTCACAAATTGATTCCGCCGAGGGGCATCCAAGCCGAAGCTTTGCGGTTCCTGAGCTATTTGGACCCTTGAGATCCCTTGAGTGCTAGTGCAAAATTGCAATGACATGATACCCTCTGGTAATTTAACATAGCTATTGAAAATGACCATTTATAGTGGATTTACCCATTGAAAATGGTGATTTTCCATAGTTATGGTAGTTTACCAGAGGGTACTGATACCAGCAAACAAAAACTTTTGGCGTCATGATCACAGTGTGGCTTCCATGTTTGATCGCTACCTGGAGGGATAAATCGTCCAAATCAGCCAGTCAATGTCCTATGCCTGTGGTAAAACAAACAAAAACCCAAGAGCATATGTTTTGGAAAAATAATTTCCAAATGGATCTTATTGTATAACTAGGAACGAAAATGACATGAGAACGTGTCAAACATGTATGGTGAATACTCAAAAACAGTACAAAAATGACCTCAAAAACCCACTGGTGATTTTTCATGTAGCTATGGAAAATCGATGGAAAATCCACCATGATTCAGTAGGTAAACCATCCATAGATGGACGATGATCCTGCGGTATCCTGTGGTATAGATCGCCCTTCCATATCTGTCCATCAATGGATGTCTTATGATGTGTTCAGATCATTTCATGTTATCATTGCAAATCTTACCCTCTGATAAACCAACATAACTATGGAAAATCACCATGTTTAATGGGTAAATCAACTGTAAATGGCCATTTTAGATACCTTGTTTTTTTTGTGCCTATTCATCCGGTCGCTTTCCACCCTCCATTAGTTTGGAGTTCACCCCACTGTCCCCCAGCACTGCAACGCAAGGCTCGTAATCTGCGATGATTTTGATGGTTGGATCATCGATCTTTAGGGACGCCTCCAGGGGTTCGAAAGCCAGGGGAAAGCCAAAAAAGTTCACCATGACTGGGGAACTGTCGGATTTTTCTTGCGGTATCAATAGCGCTTGATGAAAGATGTAAAGCTTCGATTTTTGGGGCCCTGTCTGGTTCCATTTCTTGAAACCCTATCCCCCATCTGATTATTCGTCGGAAGGACATCACCAGCCCATGTCGACTGATCATCCCACTTATCCCAGTCATGGGCCTCTCTGAAATCGAGAGGAATTATCAACCCTTGCTGATATGATGGAGCCTTTTTTTTAATATATATATATAATATGATTAATATGTTATAGATATATTGATGTCCTATAATATCACATCTTGAATCATGGATTGATATCTATAGATGATTTTTGGAAGGTCATGTGTCATTTTTCCCATTTTTTCTTTGAACAAAACTCTCAACCCGTTGAGGAAACCCCCAGCCCGGGCAGCCCACGTCCACGCCAGTCCTCCTTCAGAACTTTGTCCAAGGATTTCGAGGCCTGTTCTCGCGCCAACCGATTCCTGTGGTGACCAGAAGAAATTGTTGGTTATATTTTTTTTATATCATGGTGATATATCATGACACTCTATGGATGGTTTACCTACTGAATGGATGGTTTACACTCCGGACCCTCTGGAAATGAAACATGGCAATCGAAAAGTCCCCTTATTTATACTGGTTGGTGGTGCAATAACCATCTTGAAAAATATGAAAGTCAATGGGAAGGATTGTCCCATGTATTATGGAAAATAAAATGTTTGAAACCACCAACCAGTTTATTTTGCTTCCATATCCCTTGAAGTGATGTATCATGACCATAAAGATTCCGGAAGCTCAACCCATTCATCATTCATCATCATTCCATGGTCATACGTTGCCCATACTGACATACGAACGCATCTACCAATATTTACCACGGGTTAAACTCACCCCACGGTGCGACGATTCGGCTCCTAAAAAAGATCTTAGTCCGCGCATCCTTAGGAGACTCCTGGCTGGGTACCAAATACGGCAGAAAACCGCATTTGCAGCAAAAAAACATAACTTAACATATTTCAGGTGGATGAGTACTCTGCATTCTTCAGTGTCTCTCCTTGATTTCTAGGTAACACGGTAAAACATGGTACAACCATACTATTCATCCAAGGGAGAAATCCATTTCTCCATGGGCCCTTCGCAAAAAAAATCTGGTTATCACCCGGCACTTTCGCAATTCGGGATCAAGGACCATGTCACACACTGATGGAACCAGTGGAACCGGCTTGCAGCGGACATGTTTTCTACAAATTACAAATGGATAGAAAATGGATAGAAATGGTATGTAATCTATGTACATTGTTGGCCCGCTTTATGTTTCCAGTCTCATTAAAAAGGGAAAAAAAAACTTTGTCCGACACCAGCGGCTGCTATAGGGTGCCTCCACATCGTTCTTGTGCTTGTTGTCACCTCGATGGTCCATTGGCTGGGGGTGTTTTTGTTTTTGATCAAAATCTGCAAGCCTTGCTCGTATAGTTTCAAGCCATCCTTCCAATAAATTCTATCCAACTGCTCATCATTTCTGCACTCTATGTGAGACTGTAATCGCAGATGGAGGAGGAAAAAATGATCGAACATGACACTATTTCCCAACAAACTCATTGCAACCTGCGGTTGGGACAAGAAAACGCAACCACAAAAAAGTACGAACCAATCCTTGGGACTCCCCTTCCACCCATCTCCCATCATATACCCTCCGGTGTCATCAAACATAGCACTTGAACATCCCCAATGGCCTAGCCATTGGACGTTGTGGTAAAATATGGTAAAAGCCAGGCAATAAACGATGGTAATTTAACATAGCTATTGAAAATCACCATTTTCAATGGGTAAATCCACTATAAATGGCCATTTTCAATAGCTATGTTAAAAGCCAGGAACTAAACGATGGATATTCCATGGATTTTCCAGCAAGCCATAGAGCTGATCTGGATGAAGGGCACGAAGCCGGAGAGTCGGTTCTTCTTGGCCGACCTGTGCAGCAGGGCAGGCAGAAAGGGGCTATCTGGGATAGGGAAAATGTCATACGCTTAGGGAATCAATGAAAATGGCGATGGAGATAGAATCATCATATATAATCCCCAAATTTGGGAATGACATTGAATGACACTTCATGACAATTCCATGCTGATAGCACCGAGCAAATGTTTCGAAGTCAGATCGCCGTATTCCTAGAATCCTAGACCTGGTCTGTACAACTGAGGTCCTGAATGGGCTGTTCACCATTCAAAATGTTCTTTTCTGAGGTTGGGCTACCCCACCCCCAAATCCCTCGAAAACTAGGAATGTCATTGCGGCTCCCCACCCCAAATAAGATCTTATGCATATCCTCCAGTAACATGGCAATGGAGAATCCATCACTTATAGCCGATTTTCCCATCAAAACCTCTATTTAATTATAGGGGATTTTCAAGTGCTATGTTTGATTGTTGGATGGTAAACACGATTCAAATCCCGTAGTCCGAACCACCGATTTTCTCCAGTTTCGCTCTTGGGGCTCCGGACTTTCCTTTCACATTCAGGCCCTTGCCTACCCCGACCTGGCCAACATGAAGCTGAAACGGTTCCCTTCGGAAATGTCAACGGCTAGATACCTAGCAATTTCTTCATAAAGCAATGTCACAACCCACATTTCGATACATTTTGATAACCCATGACAATGGTGCTGGGGATGGTGAATCCTATTGCTTTATATAGCTGACATACGTATAGATCATCAACTAATTATGGCAAACGCTGAACCGCAACTGCCTTTCCATACATCTTGCGGATGGAGTCTGAGCTGCAGGGGCGATACACCGCAAACCACCTGCCCAGCAACATGTGGAGGTTGATTCGAATGGATGGCGAAATGATGGCAAAAAATATGGCGCTAAAGTCGGAATCCGTAGATTTGAGTAATTTTGGGAACACATCTGATCCAACATGTAAATGGGTCAAAATATTGACGGCCCCAAAATGTAAGCTTGAATGGCGTTTTTGTTGTGAAACGAGCATCATCACATAATACTCATTAATACCAGGTACGATCTAAGATGTATACAAACGCAAGTGAAGCCTGCTACTTGTGGATGGAAGAAATCCTGCACAAGTTAATAGGTGGTTTATCCCATTATTTATAGGCTTTCTACCATCCCAGGTGGTGCAGGATTTCTTCCATCCACAGTATGAAGCATCATGAAAGCATCATGATGTTCACATGATTCATCAGGTCCTGACAGGTTTTCACCATGTTTTCATGGATGATCCAAGCAGCATTCGCAGCACAAAAAGTGGATCCCCACCTGGTTGGGTTAAACGGATTCGGCTCTTCTCCCCCAAGGCTTCCTTTGGGTCCTCGCGTATCCTCAGGTCGTGGCATGGGGATCCAATCTGCTTGGTGGTTTTAACATGTTTTGACATGTTTTAACCATCTTGAAAAATATGAGTGAAAGTCAATGGGAAGGATGACATACCATATATTATTCCCAATGTATGGAAAAAATGTTCGAAAATGTTCCAAACCACCAACCAGCAGATGATGCACAAAACCAAAGCAGCAATGGTGTTGATTGGTGTTTAGACACACAAGTGGCTTCACCTTGATGGTTTGGTCAGGTTTGGTCAGGGCTCGGTTGACGGGTTCTTTAACATAGCGGAAGCCAGGGCCCATAGAAACAAAGGATACCCTCTGGTTACCTGGTTATTTAACATAGCCATGGAAAATGGCCCATTTATAGATGGTTGACCTATTAAAAATGGTGATTTTCCATGGCTATGTTAAATAACCAGAGGGTAAATATATAACGATGTAATTACCCGTGCAAAAATATTGTGATTTTCCATGGGAATTTGTTCAAAAACAACCAAAGGACTTACGAAGCAATTGCACCCAACCTCACGGCCATGGTTAGTTCCAGTGAGTGACATGGCTGGAAAATCTCTCATTATTCCCTCATTTATGCCAAGGATTTTTCCATTGAAACCTCCATTAAATTATACAGTAACACTGCAGTGGTAAACCCAATGACAAACCCATTTGGGCATGGGTTTTACTAACCATTTAATACATTGGGGATGGTTTATGGATGTTTGTGGCATTGGGTTTAGTTGCCACATGAGGGGATCTCCCATTGCCATGTTTAATTGCCAAGCGCTGCACGGCTTCCTCACCCCCCAAGCAATCTCAGCTTTCTCCCCGCCGTCGTTGTCGCTGTCGCGGCTGCTGGTTCTGCAGCTCACTCAGTTGGAAGCTCCCACTCGTCCTCGTCAATGGCCTAGCGGGAGTTGGAGAAGTTGAGGGCTAACCACCATCAAAATCCTAATCGCATAGAACAAAATCCATTTTTTTCACCAAAGGTTGCTCAACATTTGGATATATGTGGGTATAATGTCATGATATACCCTCCCGCTATTTAGTAATCAAACGTGGCAATGGACAAAAAATCCCAGTTACAAATGGTTTTTGAGTTTTTCCCCTTCAACCCCACATTCAGAAAGTAGGAGGTTCAATCCCGTTCATTGAATGTCATAGATGTTTTTTTTTCTCCCCTTTTAGCCAGCATTAAAATGTGGGATGTTCAATATATCCATCAATATCCATTCATCCAGATCCCGATCATATTCCATAGATCTGGTTGGTGGTTTCAACCCCTGAAAAATATTACACTTTGTTACACTTTGTTCCGGAGCCATAGGGCGGACGGACGACCCCATGACCCCACCTGTTTCGCGCTCTCAGCCGGTCTTAGCGGCAACTAAAGAGGCCGCTTCAGCTGGTGTGTTGACCTGCTTACCTAGTTGATCTAGTATCAACTGGTCCACACTGTCAAGTTGCCTTTGGCACCACCGCATTTTCAGGCACACCATCCAACGCCCGATAGCGGTGGAGTGTGGACGTGCCATCTTGGAAGGTATCACCAAATTGTTTCCTTTCTGGTAACTCCGTAGCATCCTCATAAAAAGTCCAGTTCGGGCTCCCCAAGTTGCTTGTGCCGCTGCCGGAACTTCAGATTCGATGCTATACCATCTCTTGCGCAGACACCAAGGACCTTGATGGCATGTATGCAAGTTGAAAGTGAAAAACAATTGTATTCCTGCAATGTAAACCAGTGGCTGTGTTCCCTGTAGCATTCGAAGGCCAACTTCTGTCCACCATGCATGAAGTTTACGAATGTTGGAATCTCCATAGCGCTGGACCAGCTTGGTGGGAATGACCCAGGCAACCGGTACAGGCGGCAGATCAACAATCGGTAAACCTGGTTGTTGAACCTCGTCTGCTGTTTGCTGACTGGAAACTGCCATCTTGGACGTTTGCAAAAGTACCCTCTGTATAGCCCAGTGCAACTGCCGGTGGAAATGTAGTGCACTGTGCAAACCACGCCAAACATCCCAGAAAACCTGGGGTCTCCTGACATTGATTGCTTCTGCAGCCTTGTCGGTAAGGTTATTGTGCCAATAGGCCCACTGTTCAATTGGATCACAAGCATTTTGCACCAAACAGTGTGAAACGACCTTCCTAACCTGAACCAGTGCCTCTGAACCATCCAGAACTTCACGCAGTTGCCACCACAAGTCTGAGTGCGGGACGTTGCGACGTAGAGGTTTCTTGTGTAGGAGTCTAAGCACCCCTCTCACCACACTCTGGCAATCACACCAGAGTCTGATTTGCTGTCTCCTCTTCACCGCCCATGTAACCACATGGACAATGGCGGTCAACTCCGCCCTGTAGGCCGTTTGACAAAGTCCTTGGACGTGCCCACCCATCAAAATTTGATTGTCCATGAGTCCGCAACCAGCAGCAACTGTGACAGCCCAGGCCGCAAACCGCAGCTTAACATCCTGAGGAAATGCCGCTGTTCCATCTGTAAAGACCTCCAGCAAGAAGGAGGAACCATTGCAGGGCGGGCTAACTGGTGACATCCTACAAAGTCCATCATCCTGAAGAAGCAGACCCGCAAACAATTCCCATTCAGGCAAGATGAGAGGCCATCCATGATCAACATAACAGGGAGGCAACCCAGGCAACACCGCAAGTTGAGCCGCTGTGAGGTGGGCACGGCAGGGAGCAAAGAAAGGACAAACCCAAGCTCTGTGGTGGAATCCATCTTGTGCCGGACACCAGGGGCATTTTGAGGTAACCCCAGGTTTGAACTTGGCTTTGGCATTCTGGGTGAAAAGAGTACCATCCAAGTGGCAGCGCAGGTAGATCTGATCAGCCGGACTGAACTTCTGCAGGGATCGATGGAGTTCAGGCAAATCCACATCCGAAAGTCCATTGAAGGTGGGACGGTGGGCAACCTCACAAGCAAGAACCGAGCCCCAGGACAACTTCAGGCGCAAGACCAATTCATCCCATGAAACCCCGAGCAAGCTAAAGGTGCCGAAGCGGTCTTGGACCAGACCCTGACCACCAACAGACCAATCAAGCCGACGCAACCTGGAAACCAAGATGGCTGTTGGGCCATTTGCTGGGAGGCGATCAGGAGAACAAGCAAACAGTCCAAGCAGGGATTCAAATTGATCACCGGACCCAAGCTCTCGCACATCACGCACTGTCTGAAGAATTGACCATGCTTCGGGGTCTGTTTGAAAGGCCGAGGAGGCAAGGTGGAGAAAAGGGTTAGCGCCCTTTCTATTGGCTTTTAAAGCACGCATTGCACCCGCCCTCAGTGGTTTGAACTGACACTCACCAAGGTGCACTACTGTCACACCATGCAAGGCTCTCGGCCAAGCCATCATGTGAATGGCTGCCAACTTTGCTTTGTAAGGCCCTTGACTGGCTCTAAGGCGCACCCAGATTTCAGACATTTTTTCCAACCGTGCCAACAGCACTGCATTGTGGCAGGGTTTGCTGAAATTCTGGTGAGCCCCTAAGTTCCTGGCCGCAAGAGTGACCACCACCGTGCCCTGGCGGAAATGCCGACGGGCATCGGATTCCGTCGACCAAACCCTTGTTTTCTACATGTCAATGGCCAAGTCCATGTGGCTGGTGAACAACTCCAGGGAAGTCCAAATCCGATGAAAAGCATCCGCATCACGGAACATGACACCCCAATCATCCACAAAAGTACGCAAGTCAACGGCGACCTCAAGACCCTTAAGCCACCAGTCCAACATCCAGTCAACAACGGCCATACCAAAGACAGACAGTGCACAGCCTTCTGGAAGTCCACAAGTCGACTGGATGGGTGCACCCACCGACCGACGAACACGAAACCTCCGAACTTGACCAGAGACGAAGGAAACCCACGCACGTAGGATAGGCTGAGGAAAGTCCAACAAGGCCAGGGCAAACCAGAGAGGATATCTTGGGATGTTATTGAAACACTTCTGTATATCCATCAGCAACCCATGCAAACCTTCACCATTCAAGTAAGCCAGTTCAAGTGCCGACGCAAGCTCAAACCAGATGGTTTTGGCTTGACGTGCAGGAACTCCACCCTGTACACTGTTTGGCAGGTGTACCGCCACGGAGTGCATGGCCTCTTTGGCCCTTTCCGAAGACCAAACTCGATACGGCAGACTGTAGACAACGACTGGCCGAAACTCATCAACTCCTTGAGGTTGGGATGTTTTGGCCAAGCTCGAAACAAACCCACAAGCCAATTGAAGTGGCCAAGAAGCTCCACTTTCAACAGCGTCATAGAGCTGCACCAATGCTGAGCAAGCTTGGACTGGCAAGGCAGCAAGGTCAGGTTGTGAAACTCCGTCAGGGCCTTTTGCGGCACGCCGCTTCTTGTGGCGCACCGCAGTTTGAAAACGGCAGACAGACCAAGGAGCAAAGGACCACTGAATTGGACTCACCGTTCTTTCCAAGAAGGCACAAATCTGGTCCCACTGCCCAGGCAAGACATGAGACATCTTAACCCACCTGCATCTCCATACAGCCTCAAACCGCGCCAAAACATCAGCGTCAGACGACACAGCACGCTCTTGAGTGAGCCATTGGCCTGGTTGAAGTCCATCAACAGTTTCTACCCACAGCTGGTCATCATGATGTGTCACAACATCAAGAACCTTACCATCAACCACCACCGGAACATCAGGCAGCAAGGTCACTGGGTGAACCAAGACAAGGGACTGGTCATCATTGCGAACCTCTTCAATTCCAACAGCCACACGGTCAATGAGGCAATCTGCAGTAGGAGGTGGATCGTCCCTACAGTCCTGGAAAACATGAGCAATGTTGTTGGCCCGCCTTTGAGTGGCAAACTGGTATCTATGCCGGGCAAGATCCCGTTCATATTTGGTCACAAAACCCTGGAACGCAGCAAAGAGGTCCCGGACAAAATCCTCAGAGGGACACAGCAAAGGCAAATATGGCAGGGAACCATGTGGGAGGCCCTGCAAAATCCACCATGGCCAAAAACCCCCAGGGAAACCTGCAGCATTTCGAATGGCCTGCCATGTTTCATCACGATTTAGCTGACCATTCCAAGTGAGGCTTGCTTTTGCCAAAATTCTCACAAGAGACTGGAGACGACGCAACTGCTTCACATACTGGGCATGCTGAAGGCTTACCCCCAGAAAGTAGGGTTGGACATCACCTTTACGTCCTTTCTTGACCGGACACAGAAACTCCTTCTGAACACGAGGCTCAAGAACAGTGGCTCTTCCACAGCGCCGTTTGAGCACCGGCGTGCCCTTTTGTTTGACCCAGCATCTGGCTTGGTTCTCAACCTGGTTCCAAAAATTGGCATACTCAACAGTAAGGTCAGCTGCCGGATCAAAAGTGACAGGGCAAGACCAATCTGATGGCCAAGGAAAAGGGAGCGGTCGAGGCCAAGCTGAGACAACTGTTGTTAGTGCCTCTGAGCAAAATGTTGTAACCACTGCTGCATGGTCAGGCCAATGATCAAACTGAACATCGGTACCAAGGTAGGCCTGTTGAAGCTCCGGGGAGATCCACAGTTGGTCAATCCTTTTTGTACCACGGCCAGGTTCAGTTGAAATTCCACAACGCCAGGCCCGCAAGTCTTGAACTTCTCTAAAACCCATAGCACGCAGGCGGGTAAGCTGTTCTAGCTCATCAGGCCCATAGTTGAAATCCCCCCCAATGGCCCTAGGACCAATGGTTTGGCAACCAACCCTGTCCACCACTTCAGACAGCAAAACATCTGTTTGAAACTTGGCCAACTTGTGTGAAGCATTGCAGGGGATCCCATACACCATGCCAACCGTGACCCAGGTTTCCGCCACAGCCATCCCAACCACCTGAATCCGACCAGACGCATAGACGTCGGCATCAAAATTGTGAGGCAAGGCTCTGGTTGGGAACCGAGACAGCATCATGACTCCAGAGTGGGACCCTGTATCAGTCTTTGCCCTAGGGGGACTCGGTGCACCGGTCACTGCATAAGTCCATCGGCTCTGAAGCATACGGAGGCCTTTCACAAACATCGACGTACCCTTGCGAGAGAGCTGGGTTTCAGTCAAAATCCACGCATCACCTGGGAGGTGGTTCACTACGTCAAGCTTGCCATTCAGGCCGGAAGGATTGGCAATGCCAAGGGTCCATTGATTGCCTTGTGCAGCTGAAGGCCCCGGGTGTGAGGCTTCACCAACTCGAAGAGCAGCGACAAAGAAAATCCAAAAGAGCCACCTGTGAACACCTATACAACGACGACCAGACAGACGACCCCCAGGTGCCTGCCGCTTGGTGGCAAAAGTCCAAATCCACCCACCGTCACGGCCAAGAGTTTGCTGCTGTGCTAACCCATTGCTTCCATGACACCAGGCAGAGCCAAAAATAAAAAGTGAAACGCACAAAATGCACTGCCAAAGCTTAAGCATCTCATGACTGACTTTGAAGACACCAGCCCACAACCTGCACCCAAATCTTGAGAGTTCGACGCCAAAATGGCCTGTGTCTGAACCAGGGTACAGGAGTGTGACCAAAGGCCAGAAAAATCCATAGCTCATTGTCCTTCCATCTTTTCCAAGTGTTCCCACAGCTTGTTTGAAGGGGAGCACAACACACTGTCCTACCCCGCAGGAGCAAAGCCAAGCCTGACATGGGAGATAGGGACACCCAAAACGCTTGCACCACCACAACAGCACCCCACCATGTGAAACATGAGTAACACTGACATCACCTTCAGGGTGCCTACTTGAGTACACCACAGCATCGACAGCCAAGATCCAGCCAAGCCACCAAAGCACCCAGCCAAGTTCGACAAAGCAGGAACTTCTGAACTCCCTTCCCTCGGGGCATTCGCTCACTAAGGAATTTCCGATGCTGCAAGAATCCATATCAACCGCACAGAAAGAAACCAGCCGTGGCATGCAAGTGCAATCACAAATCCACGCAACCCCAAGAAGAAGGCCACAGTAGGAAGAGAGGCCGGCAATCCACAAGGCCAAGAGCCAAACAAGTCCAACGCGGCTCAATTGCAAAATCCACTGAGATGCACTTGCAAGGCCTGGCAAATGACCACCTAATTGAACAACCCAATCATGCCTGGCAGTCAGAAACATGACTGGGCACCCTCATTCTTGCCTGGAACGTTTGCTCAAGAGGGATTCAAACTGCGTCATCTGCTTGCTGAACATGCTGTCAAGCATGGTCTGCTGGTGGCTGACCTGTTGGCGAAATTGCTCTTGAAAAGCATCTTGGAAAGTCTGCATCGAGGAGGCCTGCGCTGCAATTGCTCCTTCAAAGTGAACCCCTTGCTGGTGAACCTGACTCCGGATGTCCTGCAGCTGGGAAGCAGTATCATGGGCTTGTTGTTGGGTGGCAGCAGCAATGGCCTGTGTCTGACCTTGCAGATCATGCACTTGCTTTTCAAGGGCTGTCATCCTGTTGTCCTGACCATTTTCGGCATCAACCTCCATGGACTGCTTGGGAATCTGCGCAAGGACCTCTGCAATGACCTTCTGCGTCATGTCTTCCAACGGATTTCCGATCTGAAAGGCTGCTGTTTTGGTCGGCAACCTACTGGCAGCTTTGGCACAAGGGTCATTCTGCTGAAGAGCATCGGCTTCAAAGGGTTTGGAGACCATTTGTTCCGTGGCAGGGGTAGCAACCACCTTGGGGACAACCTTTTCAGGCAACATGTTGTCCTCTTCTTTGGATATCACAATATCCCCATGTGCCAGTCTGATCACTTTCGTAGGTGGATCCTGCACTGACTGCACCCGAAACATCAGCCCCTGGATGTGAGTCTTTGCTGCAACTGCCTGAACTGGCTTGGCAACCCATCCATGTTTCTGCAAGACCTGGGTAACAGATGCCTGCAAAGTGCCGTACTCAAAAGGGCCCACCAAGAACATCTGCCTTTTGCCCGGCGGCAAGAAAGTGTGACCTGGGCGAAGAGTGCTGAAAACTTCTGCTGCATTTTCAGTTTTGCACCGCAGTCCAAGCTTTTGTCCAAGTCGAGCCATGCCAACTACATGAGAGACCGTCTGACGAAGCAAGAGAACCTGGGATTCATCAGCACGGGGCAGCCAAATCACCTGAAAGTCTTGGGAGGGCTGTCTTCCGTCAATGGATTTCGGCTCCAGGTACACTCCTTCATGACCTGAGAAGTGTTGGACCTGCAACTGCATGTGCTCTGGCAACCTCAGGTGAACAGTGAACAGTTCAGCTTGGTCAGGGTGGGACTGGCGGAAGTCCAGGCGAAGCCATTGCTTACCCCATATTTCCATCACCGGAGAGTCCATTGGGAAATCCAAAGTGCGATGCCAGCTTTCACAACCACAGCATTCCAAATCACCACACTTCTGCAACGGAGGTACCTGGGCAAAAACATGCAGCAAAGGGTGTGATACCACCTCATGCCAGGGGGCTTTGGTCTGATCACGGAACACCATCGCCTTGACCACACAAGTAGGGATAGCTTGGACCTGACATCCTGTTTGAAGTGGTGCCCTTTGGACAGGGGAAGACCCAAGTTGGACAAGAAATCCATCAACAAGGAGCGGCTCAGAGTTCACTGCACAAACCAAGGGCACTCGTTCAGGAGAGACAGGCAGCACAGTCTGAGGAGCAACTGTCGAGTCCACCACAAACAACGCCAACGATCCAGAAGACAATGGATGGGGAGACTTCAAGTAGGGGTCCGCAGAGGCAACAGACACAACCGCGACGCCAGCAACTGTTGGGCCAACCTGCGCAAGTCCAAGCTGTACCAAGGGCTTTCCATCTGAGCTTTGGAAGATACCTGATTCCAAACGGAGTGAAGTTGGGTCAACACTCACCTTGGGAGCTTGTCCTTTGCCTTTGCCTTTGGAATGTTTACCCACCTTATGTTTCTTGTGACCAACCGGCTTATCTTTGGCTCGCAAGTCAATTTGAGCCTGGAGCTCCGAAGGTCGGATAAACATGAAAGGTGGCCTGGATTGGTTTCCTAACCACTTCAGTTCACGCCATGGGTTGTCAGAGTCCAAAGCCCGGCACAATCCATCTTCCCCCAATGCCTTCACAGCTGCTGCGGCTCGTGCCTGGGAGTCAACCGCCGCAACACCATGTTGAACCAACATGTCAGCAAGGCGACTTTGTGTTGAAATTCCAAGACCTGCCAAAACCGGACGAAGACAGAGGTCCCCAAGTTGGCCCGCAAAGTCAGCACGCATTTCATCAGAGATGGGAACCAATTCATCCTGCCCAGCAGGTAACGGCCATCCCCACAGTAGGTGTCGCACAAAAGCCAGTACCAAGGCACCACAGTAACCCGAAGGTACAAATCCAGGACCTTGGGCTCTCCAAGTTCCCCTGGCATCCCCACGATAGAACTCAATGACCCGACTCAAAAAATCCAAAGTGGGTTCATAGTCCGGTGTCACAGCCAAAGTATGCAGCTTAGCACCTACCGTGTCAATCCTCCAGACCAAAGGAATCCAGTGACAACCAAGCAACACCGCAGAAATGACCGTGGACATTGGACGCAACTGACCAACCAACTGAGACCAAGTGGCAGGCAAATCCTGTTGAACAAGTCCAGAGATCAAGAGTGGATCCCAAACAGTGACATACTGGTCCGCATCTGTTTTGGCAGCAATCTGCATGAGTCCACACAACAATTCATCATCCCCCCAAACTGGACCTTGTTGACCAAGGATGCCAAGTCGCTCAACCTGTGGCATGTCAGGGTGACGCATCACACAGAGACGGGCTGGGTCATTGATGGGACCTGAGTCAAACGTGTTGGATGACCGAACAAGCTGAAGGAATGAGTCAATTCCCAGGCAACACGGAACTGGTTGTTCTGCAGTCAGTTGAGCCGGATCCCACGAAGGCGGGACAAGAGAAACCAATGCTGGGGTACTGAGTGGTTGCGCAGGGTCAACCTGCTCTCCATCAACACGGATCTGAAAGTCCACTTGTGCAGTGCCTAGTTGCACTTCCGCCGCCAAGAGCTTTGCTCCAGTGGCATTTGGGGTCAACTTGATCTGTACATCAGGCTCACCTGTGCAAGGTCTCGAAACGGTGATGAAACCATGTCCCACATCTTCAATGGGATCATCTTCGGATGCTTCAACAACAGTCGGAGCTGTGGCAGGGGGCCACCGGATGCGACATGCTTGAATGACCTTGGCCATGTAAGAGAGCAGCTCATGCCTTGGGTCACACTTTGGTATTTGCAGAACCTCATCAAGGCACTTGCGCACATGGGCAAAAATCCAAAGTCCCATCAGTGGTGCAACAGCTTGTCCAACCCCAGCCATGGCCAAACGTAAGTTGTGCCCCATGTCAAAATTTGGATGGCCACCCATCAAAACCCACATTTCACTAGGGTGAAGGTATCTGGCATGTCTCATGACCATATTCATGTGGGTTTGGCAAGTGCCAAGTGGTATCAAAACACCAATGAGGCCTCTCTGTCGCAGCCTTGTTTCGGACAGTGCTGCTCTGCAGCCACAGGCGCAAGTGTACAGCTGATTCCCTGCACTGTGCAAAAGAGTTGGAAGCTTCTCATTTGGTTTGAGGAAAAGTCCATCAATACCCCCGGCAGCATACTGGTAAAACTTGGAAAGTTCATACAAGTTCAGTTCCAGTTGTTTCGCATCAAACTCATGCCATGGTGTGAAATCTGGAATCAAGTCACGGACAACCTGAACAGGGGATTCAGCCGGCAAATCAGGGAGATCGCAAATTGGAATTACCGGTGCTGTGAGGACTGCAATCCATCTGTCACGCCGGCCACACCATGCATTCCCAAGCTTCAGTATGGTCTGGGTCAACCTATAACCAGTGGCTACAGTGAACTTCCGCATCAACTCCTGAGCCTGGGGATCTCTCAAGATCTCTGGGGTGCATTCCAGAATTACAATGGCTGACTGCAACAACCAAGCAACCTGTAGTGTCTTCGGAAGACTCTGTGCCCTGGGGTCTGCCATTCCCAATCTGTCACCAAGAATCGAATGGGGTTGACATGCAATTCCAGAACACAGCACACCATGGAAAAGACCCTGAGTCATCAGGTGACGAAGAACCCCAACATCCACCAAATCACCACAGACAAAGTCAGCACCGGGATGCGACGACTCAAACAGCTGTTTCCACTTGCCGTTATGGTCAACACCAGCCTTGACGGTAAAACCAAGACGAGAAGCAGTGACAGAGAACCCACCCAAGCCAGCACACAGATCAACAACCTGAAACAGGGCAGCCTTTTCACAAGGAGGAATCGGCACCACAAAAGTTTCATCATCAACTACGAGCTGCAGAGGATGTTCGGTTGTCACCAGAAAGCCCGTCCCTGCAATGGCACCTACTACCGGGAGTTCACCCTTGACCCAGATTTGGATGCCCCTTCTGTCTTGTGATTGCATCAAATGCCGACTACCGTTGTCATGACACACCATACTCATGACCATGGAGATTCTTTGCCCCTCAGTCACGGTTTCCCAGTCCATGGTGTAAAACAAAGCGAATTGAAAACCTAAGTAAAGCGACCTCCAAAGGTTCGGCATGGACAGCTCTACTTGCTGGAAAGTCTTTGGACCAGAGCTCCTGAAAAATATTAGTCGGGGTTACTATTCCCAATATATGGGAAAACATGTTCCAAAACCACCAACCAGAGATCTATAGGCACCACTGCGGCACTGGCAACGTGCCTGCTGCAAGGCACCAGGCTTCTGGCCGTCCACGGTGCAACCCACCGCGAAGCAGGTGCCCAAGATCTCCTTGGCCGTGCCCTTGAACTCCTGGTGCCGGGTTGGCGGTCCCTGGTGGGTGGGATCTTGGAAGGATCCAAACCCCCAAAAAAAGGGTAGGATGCAGAAACAAAAACATGTCAAACCTGGAGCCTTGTTTTGTTCCATGTGTTTTTTTCCGTGTTTTTCACTGGGAACACCGATCTGATTGATCTGTTTGCCTGCAACCCTAAACCGCAATGAAAACAAAAGCTACTCGCCTCGGCCACAAAAACCCCCCCAAAGGGAGAAGAGGCCCAGCAGTCAACTTTGGATGGATTCTTTATCAACCGCGTGATTCTGAAGATTGTATCGTGAAATGTCATGCTTCGCACCCGCCTGAGTATGGCTCGTATATTCACACAAGGAAAGCCCACAGTGATCCATAGTGTTTAGATATTAAATATGCCGATGCCCTTTGAAGTCAACCCTACATCTATGTCTCCATAGGTACCCAATATGCCATATCATCAAGAACAGGTCAGTGCTACTCCTTCTTCTGTTCTTCATCAACCCTTTCCTCAATAATCATCCTAATTGCATGCACTCTATTGATCAAGCGTGGCGGCTGGAAAATGTCTATAGGTGTGATTGATTTGCCTTTTGAAATAGCAATCTTCCATTATTACCAGAGGGTATCAGAATGAATGATTGATGCAGAATTTCATGGGAAAGCAATCCAGCTTTAAAGCAAAACCTGGTGCATAAACACATTGGTTTCAGCCTATCTCCAGAACGTCAATTGATGGAACCTCGAAGAAGAATTGAAGCCACGAGTCTAGCCTCGCTGACACCTGGTGCAAAAATGCTACAACATTTTACTGCAAGACTTCTCCAATGTGAATCCGTTGCTAGTTGTCGCGACAAATGACCCATTTGTCGCCAGGCAATTCAGGGGTTTCTCGGCTGCCCAGTGATCATCCTTGGCCAAGCTCTTCTTTCTCATCTGGCGGCAAATATCCAGGAAGACCTGGAAAATTCTGAGTCAAAGCAAACAGATCAAAAGGTGTGACTGTGTCTTAGAATTGGCCCAACCAGAATGGCATTTTTGTTCATGAAAAACTATGGGAAACATGAATAAACATGATGCAAAGCATTGACACATATTGATATTGAAAATCAAGGTGCCTCACTGAGCCCAGGTAGCTTTTCTGCCTCTACCATTCTCTACTCCCCTGGAATCACGTGGTTTCGATCGCTTTCATCATAGATCCCAACTAATCAATATGAGAGCTCTACGATCCTCCCAGGGCTTTCCAGGAATGCAAAGACATTCCGTGGATCCGTTGAATGACACCCTTGGACTTTTCTTGGGAATAGTGGCTATCACAGCAGTGCTCTGAGGCATTGAAAAATGCTCTTCCCAAGTTCTCTCTTGTGTTTGAAAACTGCTAAACAGCTAGGGAACACACATCAAGATCCCAGAATGGTAGAGGGTGCCGTGTCTCAGAATGGCCTATGAGATCTGAAGTCAAGGCACATTCTTGGTGAGATTTCCGCTGTGTTTGATGTTCTTGGTCTTCTTACGGTCCTTAGCGAAGCATTCAGACGCCGACCCGGCTTGGGGCATTGAGAATCTAGCTGGTCAACACGGATGTATCAGTGAATCAGCATGAATCAGCATTCACGAAAAAATAACTAAAATAACATCTAAAAAGTTGAAGTACCTATCTCAGGCTAAGCAAGGTCTGCCAGACGGATGTGTCCAAAGACTTGGAGCATTATATACCCCAAACATGACAATCAAAAGAACCACATATGTAACACACACACAAACACACACATATATATATATATATATAATACAAATATATATATATATATATATTATGTATATATACATATGACAATTGTTGTTTTTTGTAGGGCCTCCCATTTCATTTACAAAACACAATGCCACCCCACCCCGCCGAATCCATGGATCCATGGGCCAAGGCTCGCGCAAGGGCTCCTTCAAGGCCTTGATGATGAGGCTGGTGGCATTTGGCTCCACATCCACTTTGGCTTGGCGGTTCCTGGGCTCCACCAGGCAGGCTGTTTTCAGCACCATGGAGGGCTTGGCGTGATCAAAAGCAAAGTTTCACTTCGGGCTGGGGAAGGAAGCACGATTTTTTCCATGCACAAAATGATGGCAATGATCATGTCTTAACAGATTGGGCAGCTGTGTTGTGGGCAAGGTTTTTGAGTTTGTTTGACTGCCAAACGGCGGCGGACTCCTGCGAAGTTGGAATAGGTACCATATATATGTACCATCGATTAAGGAAAATAGTATCCTCTATTTTGACACAGGTGTGGAAAATCCTCTATTTTTTGCACAATGCTATGTTCCATGGCTATTACATGGCTATTACATGGCTATTATGCTATTGTGAAACTACCAGAGGGTACAACGGTACAACGTGGGCAGAAATATGATTTCTGGTTGTTCACCAGTTTCCAAGAAGAAACAACAAATATCAATGGCCTTCCTCTACCAAGGGACGAGCTAGCTTAATCACTGAGGTTGGGAGGTCTACATAGCTGCACAGTTTCAACACGTTTCAAATTGAGCGCCTTACCGAATCCACAAAACACCCAAAATATCCCAAAATGGTTGTTCAACGACGCATATATTTGGCTTCAATTTAGAGTATATGACATCATGGAACCATGTTTATAAGATTGAGCAGTGAAACAAATGTCCTCTGACAGTCTTCTGGAAAGAAAAATGAAAATTAGCAAACGCATTGTGGAACTCCTTCGATCTGCACATGGAAATGATAAACTAATCTCATCCCCTAACGCCCCCCCAAAAGAAACCCCGAGCTTAGTATTAGACCTATTCATTTGGTGGACCAAACATTGGGCATATCTAATATGATCCGGGGATAAGGTTGTAGGATTTTGTGTACAAGCCCCGAAACATGGAAGCGTATAAAGTCCGAATCTATAATAATTTGCTGAATTACGTTTCTATCTGTTTGGTTCTGCATCCACTAATCCAGTGTTTCCCCATTAATCTCCAATTATACTTGGGTTTGTTTAAGCAACCTCCCACAAATCAAAACATATCCCCTAGGAAACAAGCCAAATCTTCAACAAATCCAGGAAATCCTATAGATTAATCTACATCCCATCCATTCATATCCCACTCATATCCTATAAAAAAATCCCATTATATGTAGTAAATTCTGTAAATCATCATCATACCCTCTGGGTATTTAACACAGCCATGGAAAATAACGCTTTGTTTATAGGGGGAAAAAACGGTAAATCATCCATAAATGGACCATCTACACGATAGCTACGTGACATCACCAAATGGTAAATTCCATTGAATCCCATTTAAATCATCATCATTTCCCATTAACTCCAAGCAAAAATCACCAGTCACCCAGTCCCTGTGGTTTTTCATCGCCATTCAATCCCATGGAAAATCACCATGATATCAGCAAATTTTCCATCAAATTACGTATAATAATTATTAATTTCCCATCAAATTACGTATAGATTTGATCTACCCGCGGGGCAGTAACAGTGAGCACAAGCCATGGGCACAAAATGAGCACCAGCCAAATGCAGAAAATAATGGTCTAATCTGGTGATATGATACGGATAAATTCTTATACCAAAACCAAAAAAAGCATCAGGTAGACACCATGAATATGTAAATCATCAAATGGTTGAAAAAATGTTTCATGTGAATCGGAAGGAATCAAGCTGCACAGGTGTCTGTTTCTCTCTTCTCGGCTCTGGCTGCTACAGATT
>Ga0126342_10002860_pt1 | contig 27705 bp, 25 predicted proteins | sample Cyp1metagenome_FD_92528 | JGI IMG/M metagenome (GOLD analysis project Ga0126342, IMG submission 92528) | Coral microbial communities from Lord Howe Island, Old Settlement Bay, Australia - Cyphastrea 1 metagenome | ecosystem: Host-associated > Invertebrates > Cnidaria > Coral ... | reverse complement strand
TGCAAGTAAAGCTTGTCACCTTGACCCTCAAAACACATGACCTTGACCCTCAAAGTACAGTACTCCGAAAGAGATAGGCAAATATTCATGTGTAAATTGGTATGTATATCCATTATATATATATACCATATATATATATTATATTGGTATAATATATGTATATATATATAATATATATATATTATATTGACCGTACACCTATTGTCAAATCTACAATTTCATGACCGTAGATCAATCTCATTGCGATTTTTGTCATCCCGATGCAGGACGAAACTGCTTGGTTCACCCGCCTTGTACCTTCGCGATGCATCCGCAACCTCAGGCCATGATCACAGAGGTAGTACATATATATATAATACATATGTCTACAATGATAGTGATAGAAATAATACAGTAAATACATAAATACATAAATAATAGAAATAATAAATACATAAATAATCATAAATAAATAAACCTCTATGAGTCTATGAGCCTCATAGATATAACGTACCGTAGATGGACGATGAAATCAAACCCCTGCTGTATTGTTGTCGCCCCTGCATCCCCAAATTTCAATGCTGCCTTTAAGCTGCGCGCTTGAGGCCGGTGGACAAAAAAATCAAACCCTAACGCAGAGGAAACTATATAGAGCTTTGTGCAACATTGAAATTTGGGGCCTGGGGGTTTACTTGGTAGGCCTCTGTAGGGTTTGATCTTTTTGTCCATCTCCTGTATCATTTGAATCCATGGATCATGGCCCGTCTGTCATGATCCAATTCATCAACCCATGAACCCCGAACAAAGTGAGCCATCCTCGCTGTCATGAACCGCAAAATAATCCAGGTTTGGCATCGGGGGTGAATTTTGGGGGTTAGGGTTTTCCGTTAGACGTGTATTCGTTTTCAATCCAGTGATTTGTTCAGCAATATGTGTTTGATTGTGTTTGTTCCGGCATCATTTTATTTACCTGGATAGATTTAAGAGGGGGGCTAAGGGCTTATTAATCCAATGGAGACATGAAATGTACACGTGGATTTCTTGGAGGAATTGCACATCACATGCCCTGAGATACCCAAAAACCAAACTTGAATGTAGCTGGTTAGTCCATTTCCAAATCCCGAATTCTCCATATTTTCCTGCTCCACATGGAGCACATGATGATTTTCCTGCTCCAAATGTTGATAAACCCCAGCTAAATAAACACATCAATAGATGGCAATGAGCCGACGCAAAAAACCCATCGGTTGGTTCAACTATGTTCAACTGTTTAACAACCACTGGTGAAATCACCAATGTCAAATTTCATGGTTCAAATATGTTTCCTGCACCGATTCCGCATACTGTATCATCTGTATCCTTTCGACATCAAATTCCGAGAAATCCGGGTCAGTGTTTTTTGAAACTTTCCAAAGCAACAAACTCTAAACCCCTGAAACCACAAACCCTAGAATCCCAACACCCATAACACCAAGACCCTAAAACCTAAAGCCCTAAATTCTGAAAGCCTAAAGTCAAAATCGCTGCGCATAGCCAATGTTTTCATTCAGCCTTCTGGTGGCAAATATGTAATATTGTCTGGGTGTGTTATTTGGAGGTGTGCGAAGTTGGGGTTTGGCGCAAATATATCTGTTGCATCCCGCCATTTTTTGGCTGGCGAGATCCATATTTTCCAAACCCCAAACTTGGCCAATTTCAAATTCTAACCTAAAGAAACAACCATATTTTGAGCCAGTTACATTAACATATCCCCATCAAAATGCAAAAACCATAGCCTTAGTCGGTTTTTTCCACTATCCATCCTGCTGGTTTTCCCAAAAATTGCCATTGTTGCTGGTTGATTTTTTCATGGTCTCGAGATCAAATCCTGATGTTCCCCACATCTTTCCAAGTTTTGATGGTATATGTCTATATGTTCCCGACAAATCAAGATTTCTGGCTGATATCTACTGACTGCAAAGATCTGTAAACTGTGTTTCCCCATTCTGAACTTGTCTCCGCATATCATTCGTCAACGGCATTTCAGCTCTTTGTGTCTATTTGGTCGGGAATATTGTAAAATCTTGGAATATGGGGAACTTCCAGCTTCTAGTTGCTTAGCTTAATATTAATATATCCCAAATTTTACCATATTCCGCTAGTACCCAAAAATCAGGTCAATAGATATCCATGTGTCTATATACAGTACGTATATATATATATACATATATAAATAGACCCCAACTTTACCAGGTTAAGTCGGTTAAGTATGGTAAAACCCACCATTTTCCCCGGTGAAGCCCAGTGAAGCCCGAAATTCATCACCGAGTGGCAGCATGGCACGTCCCACCTCAACCGCCTGTCGGATGATGGTCCAGCCTCGGAAACGGGGCCATGGGGCCATGGGGATGGGGATGGGGCAGCAATATAGTGATATGTAGTGATGTATATATATATAGCGAGAATGTGAATATCATATGTATATGATTATATAATATACATAGTATATATATATAAAATAAATCAAATAACTTATAGCTTTGTATTGGGATATTTAACTACAGAAGAACAAGCCTTGAATCCATTTGAGACTTAAATAGTAGTGGTCATCTATCCCAAGATCCATGGGATGCCATAGGCATATGGTGGGAATATCATGGGATAAAACGGTCACCCCAACGTGACGCGCCAAGCTTAGGATTTCTGGGATGATCCACCTATGCTGGGTACATCATGGGAATATCCATGGGAAATTTCCAATCATAATTCAAAATGGTGAAAAAAAAACATTGTAAAAAAGGGCTGTTTCTGAAAAATCCATAGTTCAACTAGGCCTCCTTGAAAAATCAATGGGAATCAACCAACTTTTCGATGGGAATATATAGCAATCAAATGGCCAATGGACATATCAATGGGAATACCCATTATATATACACCATGATAGGGTCGCCAACAAACCTGGTAAGGTAATCCAACAGCTTGCTATGGCTGCTAATGGCCCTGCAATGTAGGTGAGTTGCGGCTATTACAATTTGGTAAAAATTGTGGCTTTCCAAAGCTATGTTAGATTGCGAGACAGTACATTGAAACATTGAATTTTTATTGAGACATCTCGCACTCAAAGTTTCCTAACGATGGAAATACGGATATAGTTCCAAACCCTGGTAACCTGATGAAGACCCAAAGAGCTGATACATTGATATATTCATGGATCTTCAATCCCTGAACAAATGACATTATAGGTTTGACCCAACGACATAGACATTGCGACATTGTTGATCTTAGATGGAGGTTTCCTGAAATGGGGGTACCCCTAGTTATCATCCATTTCAACAGGATTTTCTTTTATAAACCAACCATTTTGGATTTTGGGGATCCCCCATTTATGGAACTCCCCATTTATGCCCCACAAACCATTGCCAGCGAAACTTTTGGGTGGTATCCGTAAGATCTTGATTGTGCAGCTTGATGTAGATATAAACGATGATATAACCCTGGTTTTTTCGATGGTAAACAGCGGCTGTACTTCTATATAGTTACATCATGGTGCTGTCATGGTTCCCAACTTTTAACGACAGTTACCCATACCGGTGCCATTGGCATCCTGACATGGCTTGAGGTCCGTGGTCAGCTCCTGGAAGCTCGGATGACACCATCACGATGCTTGCGACAATGTTTGGTGGTACAACCATGTTGCCAAATGATGGTATATCCTTGTAGGCAATACCAGAGTACCAAAGGCCAAAGACTGCTGAACAACATACATTGAACATGACCAATTGTTCGATCATTTACCTACGTATGCCCATTATCTATGGCCATGTTACATCATGTTTCATTGCTACGGGCTACGGCTATGTTTGATTACCAGAGGGTAAGAAAAAAACCTTAACAATCATGGATCCAGACTGACTGAGTTGAGATCATTATCCAATGGAACTCTCGCACATTTCTTCAACAGTTGATAACGCATTTATCATATCAATATCTGATCAACATGCATTATAAATCGTTGTAAGAAATAGGAATATAACATCATTATAACATCTGATTCATTCGTTATAAATCTGTACTTCAACATTCATTGATTCATTTAATATCTTCATTACTATGTGTTCTTCCTTTACTTATTTCTCGAAGTTTGACATCGGACAGCCCTCTGGCAAAACACTGAGTTCTAGCCTGCAGCGTTCCGGTTCACAAGTGTTTTGCTAACAATCTAATCTAGCAGTTCAAATTTCATGATATTCATAAGATTGATATCTTGACAGCTAGAGATACTTTCAGCTATATTTCTTATATCCATAAACTCGTGAGATATGGATAGATATGTTTTTTTTTGAAATGGGGGATCCCCAAGTCACCCTAGGTTTCAATACTCCACAGCTCGAATTTTGGATGAGGGGGTACCCCGGGTAGGCTTAGGACACCTTCACACCTTGGGTGCGGCGCCTTCTCAAAGTCGTCGCAATCAATCTCGGTGGTCTTTTTTGCCTCCACCCCACAGTACATGCGTAGCGTAGCCATGGTTACCCTCATATAAGTAAACAGTTCCAGTTCGATGTGGAAAACCCAACATGTGTAGATCATTTTCGTACGGAAACCATGGGTTTTCCACATCTATGTTGGTTTACCCTAGGATATGTCATGGTTAATCACGATTAATAGCGGTCATAAAACAATTGCTCATCATGAATATACAGGTTTTATGGATTCCTATGGTTGAGAACAAAAACTGGATATGACCGATATGACCTAGGAAAACAAGACAATTTTTTTTCATATGGTTTAACTATCCCTGAAAATCCCCATGAGTCACTTTGGATTATCGCCACTGGAGGTGAAATGAGTCTAACTTGACTTTCAGGGTAACTAATATGCCAAATAGACAAAAGGATTCTGCGGTAAAAAAAAACATATTTGCTTTATTGTTGTTTAACCAGTCAGTCATAATTCTGGCTACTTATTGTCCATCATTTGCTACCCATATCTCGTAATATAGATTGAAACTTGCTATACATATTTGTATGCACTACGTTGTTTTCGTGACTTTATTATCAACAAAGGCTTTTGATATATATTTGATTATATTTGTATACACTACTTGCTAGCCTTTTTATACATATTTGTTATCTCATACGTTCAACAAAAGGTTTTTTTCGCGGTTACTGATCAACATGTGGGAGACATGGTGGAGCCTGGATGATCCAACGGTCTCTCTTGGTTTTGCAAAATGTCTGTTAATCATTGGTAATATCTGAATCATTAGAACAATAATGATTAACACTAATAATAATCATATATATATATAGTAATGTATGGGGCTTTCTTAAAATGGGAGATCCCAAAGTCACCATGGGTTTCAATACTATTTTCTTCTAATGACTGGACGATTTGGGGGTACCCCCATTTTACGGAACCTCGAAATAAAATTCCCTATGATTCCGGGGCTAAACGACAGGCATGTTTAGTTCCCAAAAAAGTGTCAGATTTTTTGGCATCGCAGGTCCCCGGCTCGTTGCTCTTAATCATTGGAAGCGGTGTAGCCGGCTGGGATGTCTTGCAAAAAATATCAAAAAATGGCGCTATTGCTGTTGATATTGCTGGATTATTAGCAATCGCTTAGATGTTGGAATGCTACGTTGGCACCAAGAAAAGCCTCAAGGCCCACAGATTTCCAATTAGGGATAGCCGATAGCTAGTTAGCCTTGTCAAACTGGCGATATGCCGTTGAATTCCATTCATTGAAAGTAGGAGAATTGGGCAGCAATCACACTTCCTGTGCAGTCGCTAAGGGCGATACCCTTCCAAGCAGTACCAAACCATCCAAGTTTGGAAATAAGATGACATGAGTTGAAGAACACCTTGAATTTCCTGTCAAAATACCACTGTTAGAATCCTTTTTGGCATCCCAATCAATCCTTGTCGTCATGATCTCTGCAATTACATGTGATATCATGTGATCATAACACAACCATCTTACATATCATATATATTATTATATAACTATAAACTATAACACAATGATTTCAAATGCGTCATATATTTAGTAGAGCAACATATATCATGTACAAATCCTCCCAGTCTGCTGAATGTGGACATGGGTCATCTTCGAGAACAACTTAAATCGCGGTCAGCTCATCGCCACCCGTACGGACCATGAACGCCTGCATGTTCATGGCGGCGCGTTCCAAGACCCGAGAGCATTCGATCAACAAATCCTCCTTAATGTGGCGATCCGCCTGTCAGCCCAGGCTGCCCAGGCCGCCCAGGGCGAGCGGTGAAGGGAAAAAATGGTCATAGCTTATCCCAAGTATAATATAAGCAGATTATATATGCAATGTATCAATATTATGTTATATATATATATTATCTACCTATATCTACCTATATATATATTATACATAATATGTTATACACTATATTGTATGATATGTACAGTAGTGAAAATGACCGGCACGCTTCGTTGATTTTTAGATACTGTTAGTGGATGTTAGTGGGATACACAAGATACCATGGTACTTTTAGTGGGATACATTCCAGCATTTCTCCTACCAAGGCAAGGATTAGCCAGAGATGAATAATTTTCCAGAAGCTGTTGGCGATTGGTGGGACTCGGGATTGTTTCACAATGGGATTCTTATGATCAATGACAACAACTTGCAATCAAATCGCATACCTGCCCGAAAACAAACATGGCAAGCGGAAATCCACCTTTGTTCCTGAGCTAACGATCTACCATTGGGGAATTTCCACATGCCCCTCGTTCCCCAAAGGCAACAGAAGCCACATCATTTTGTAGAATCTAATCAGGTTTGGCCACCAACATGCAGTACGCAAGCATAGGTTGTCCATCGATAAACAACTACCAAGCAAAACATGTGGGAAAAAAACAAACAAACCTGAAGATCCTCAAGAGCCCATTGGAATAAACTATGGTGCCATATGGGTATGGGTCAAAATTAGGTACCTCAATAATTGGATGGTTAATACTAGTCACTAGACATTCACATCTGTGGTCCCCTTAACGGTCTTCCATTTTGACCTCACTGGTCCCAATGGTCCCACCTGCTGCTGAAGTAGCATCCGCTTCAACCTCAGCTTCTCCGGTACGGTGAACCCGTTGGAAATGTGAACCCAGACCCTTTCAGAAGGAAGGACAATTGGGGAAAAAAGGCTCCTGTGATAAACCTGATGAATTTCGAGTTTGACTTTGGGGCCCCTGTTAATAAACTAGGTGTAAAAATTGATCCTGACTGAACACTACCAATCATTCTTCAGCAATCATCCCCGAGAGTGCCCCCCCTTGGAGCGGGGTTACCATTTCTGGTACAGGTCATTCTAGCTTGGAGAGGGGTTCTCCAAAAAAGATTGGACACGTAAAGCACCGTCAAGATAGTGCCACTTAGTATAGTTCCTTACCCTTTTTTTCCAACTTCGGAACCCCTTAGCCTCATTTGGGTGTCTTTGAAAATGGGGGGTACCCCAACACATTCAAAATCATTCAAAATTAGACCATTTTAGTATTGAAACCTATGATTTTATATGATTTTGGGGTACCACCAGTTTAAGAAATCCCCATTTCTTAAGACATCCTTAAAGGCTCCGCCATGGCTTCGCGGCTCCCCGGGATCCCCGTTCCACCGTTCCTGGGCAAGCGCACATCACAGAGACGGAGACCCGATACACCGCCATCAAGTCCACCTCGATTTTGGGAGATATCCATAGGACAATATGTTTTATATAATGTGTATATATATACACACCATATATATATATATAAATATGTACACTATGTTCAGACTTGTTTGATAATTAATTGTTTATATATGTACACACTAAGTATATATATATACACATTGATACATACACAGTATATGTTGATGACTATAACATATAACCAACATGAAGCAATCCGATCCAACCGAGGTTCCCCACCTTCGAATTGTCTTCGCTGGTGGAACTTCGTTTCCTCTCAGGCATCTCGTTCTCCTGTCGTAAAAATCGTAAGCGAATCTCTTGGCCAATTTAGATAGGCTTGGGACCCAACTATTTTGGAAGTTTATTTCTTTAAATGGCTGGACAGACTTAGACTTCGAAGAGAATACACACTGTGCAAAAACAGTCCCCGCTTTATTTTGGATTAAACTTGATTAAACACACATTTGAACACGACATAATTATATTCTGGAGGTTTCTAGACCATCGAACAATCAGAATTCCAAAAAACCGGCGCCCCAACAGGTTGAACCTTCGGTGAGAGGTAACAGAGCAGCATACCTCGGCCGGTCCGTTTTGGTCGACTCTGAAAATTTTCAGCTAGGTCCATGGGTCATGTGGGTTTACCACATGGGAGCTGGTGATAGATTCCCCATCTTTACATAGGTAGCCTTGAATAGCGCCCAAGCAAGCTGATATACTTGCAGGTTTATTTGTATACATGGGACATCTGGAAAAAGAACTTACACCATTCAAAAACCAAACGAAGCAAAAATAATAACAAACCAACCAAACCTCAAAACATGCAATATTCAGTATAATGGGTTGTCTTGATAGAAAAGGGATTCACAAAAGTTGCTTCAGGGGGCCATAAAACACAAGACAAAACCCTAATAGATTCCCCAGATGGTGGATCCTCCTTAGCAACTCCAGGCAAACTCAAGCTCCTTAAAATGGGGGGATGTTCCAAAGCAATGGTGTACAAAAAATGACCAATCAACTGGATCATCTTGGGGTTTCCCATTTTGGGAAACTTCAAACATGTGGGCACCGCATTCTTGCATTGTTCTTCATGCTTTTGAGCACATACTTGCTAGCAATGTCACCAGCTAGTCTTGGCATCAGTGGGCCCATATCATTTCCATCTTCCTGCATATACCTCGTTTTTTATTGATTGCCCCCATCGATATTGGGCTGGCAACCCTGAAAATTGCTTGGTTTCAGCAATCCTTTGCCTACGAAGTCATAAATTGGTGGTCGACGTTTAGGCGATGCAGTAAGTCTTGCACCATGGTGTTATCACCCCCAAACTACCCCCGAATCAAACTCTTTGGGATAACCTTCTCAATTTCTTCCCTCTTTCAGATGGATTCCTAAGACCTCTCATACTTGGGTCCCAAAAATTCTGTATATATGTGTAATATGTGTAATATGCCTCAATTTTAATGATCTCAAAAATACTTGGAATATGTTTCTCATCTTTGCCCTTTTTTTGCAATAAAGAATCTCAAAAAATATCTAAAAAATGGCAACAAAACGACATTGGAACCGTTGGAATTGGGCTAAAAAACCCACGACCAGCACGTCTTGGGCAAATCTGACCATCCCATTGGTTTAAGTTATCATTATTGGCCTATCCTTATGAATACTTCATTGGACTAAGTTATATATATATGCCATGTATATAATTATGTATATAACATATATGTATGTATATATATATAGATATCCCAAAAAATGCATAAAAACAAATTAATACCGATTGTATCAATTCCCCCCAACAAGCCACCTGGTATGGAAACTCCCCCATGAGAATGCCAATGCCATTCCTGCCTACAAGCCCAGGAACTAAGCATCATGGGGTTTCCGAAGATATCCTCGCTGCGATCCTTCGGAGCTGCTGGGAACTGAAGTCGAATTCATGTGCAATAGACAGTTTCATTTGTACACACACATATATATATACACACTATACAATACAACAGCAATGCAAACCGATAAAATGCATACAAAACACATAGATACACACATTATGCATATCTATATCAAAAGACATAAAAACAAATATCAAAGTGTATATCATCTCTATGTACATATATGTAATATGAAATAATGCGGCTATAAATGGCCATAAATAAATTTGCCTGGAAGCATGGCTAGGTCGATGGGGGAGTCACAAGACATGATGGTTTTACAGGTCATGTATTGTAGAAAATTGTAGAACCCAAATAGTGTGATAAACCAAATAACTTTGGGGAGGTATGATTTTAACATCCCCCGCAATGCTAAAATTAGGTAGTTGAATGGGGGACATGGATTTTGATTGTCCCTACCACATTACTAAGCATCTAATAAGACACAAAAACAACTTGGAATCAGCGCCAACAAATCAGAGAACAGTCTGTTAACCACAGTTAACAACCAAGTACCAGGTTACCAACATTTGGGTTTCTTGAAAATAGTGTAGCCCTAAATCCATTGGATTCTCATCATTTTCGTCATTAACTCGTAGCCATTTGCGGGTACGGTATGCAACATTTTCTGACACACCCAAAAAATCGATCATTGGAATCATGTAAAATAACTATTAACTTAACTATAATTACTAACTATTAAGTATTAACTATTCTTAGTTCGAAGATGTCTAACCAAGTCACTAACATGTATTAACAGTTTCATTCTATCCCACTATTTCTATAGTTAAGATCATGTTTTACTATTCAACATGGTGACATTTATATGGCAGTGTGTCAAAACCCTGGTACCTAGTGAACCCCAAAATAGCTGGGATTTATGGATGTTCATCCCACTAAATATATATATATATATATATTACCTATCAAAAACTACACCCAGCTACTAACCGACCCTGGTGCCGGCGCACCTCGGGACCATTGGCCTGCGATGGCTGTTCCATTCGAAATCCTCCATTTTGGGGTACCCCCAAAATGATGGAAACCCGTCATCATCCCATTTTAATGTTGGTTGGTGGTATACCTACCCCTCTGAAAAATATGGAAGTCAGTTGGGATTATTATTCCCAATGTATGGAAAAATAAAAAATGTTCCAAACCACCAACCAAACCATATAGGAAAATTGGGGGTAAATGGGTAATAAATGAAACCAATATCACAAACAGCGGGCTAATGCTCGTTCATGTTGCTTAATCTTTGGGTTAAACATTGGATTCCTAATGGTTATATAATAACCCAAACATGGATGTTGGATGTTTTTTCCAGGAACTCCCGAAATTTTTGATGGTAGACCCATGTTTTGGTGTAGACTTGCCTTAAAGTCGATTCATAAATATCCTTGGGTGAATACCCCTAGGCTGTGACAATTGCTACCTGTTGGAGGAAACCAGCCCTAACTGGCAGGGTCACGGGTTCCAGGGTATCGTCGAAGTAAACCCTGGAACCAGGCCTTAGCTGACCTAGCCATGTTTGATTACAGTGATTGTCTTGTTAGAAGTAGCAGTGATGGGTCATGGGGTAAACGGTAAACCCTTCCAGTCATCAATGGTGTTGAACAGACATACTCTGAAAATGCTCCAATCACAGGGGGCTATCTGACATTTCAGTGGCGTTACAAACCCCATGGGTCGAGTCTATGTGTCCCCAAGCCCGCGGCGGTACCCCGGCAATGGTTACATGAAACAGGCATCACAACATCCCGGCGATATCGTGGCAAAGTTTAGGACCCCAACGGCTGGAACAAATCCCGCCGTGGCCATGATGACACCCTTTCGCCTCTTCACCTCTTTCGCCTGGCAAAGTCGGAGATCACGGCTGGTGGCCCCTGAAAAGCAGTGAAGAATTGGAAAACACCGAGGAATATGTTTAATATAAAAATAATAATAATAATAATAATTAATAATAATAATATATATATATATTATTATATGTTACATACAATATCACCGTATTCCTAGATTCCGAAAAATTAATATCACCATAATGAGGCAAACTTCAACCATCTAGGAATATAGTGATATTGATCTACGAACCTAGGAACATACCCTAACATCTCTAGCCATCTGCTGACAATAGGACAAACTCTGAGAACATGAAAACATCGCCGTCTTGTTCAGAACTCAACATCCAATAGACATGTTGATATCTAGAAAGTGGAAACATGTGGAATCACAATCTATATATTTCTTGATTCATCTTGATTCTGAATGCTTAAATCACCTGATATTTATTTCTTGTATCATCGTTCTAGCATGTTCTAGCTCGTTGAACCATCAACAAGACCACAACAAACAAGAACTACCAAACAGAGTCCTGATATTATTCACATGACAATAGTTATTGATTATTATTTACCAGACATAACATGACATTATGGTTGAACAAAAAAACCATGACATTATTCACCAGTCCATACCCGTCCAAAAAATCACCCTTGGTCCACCTCGGATCTTTTTAATGAAGGCGTTGAAGGACTGCAGCCCTTGTGGTCCCAACCGTTGGTTCCTGAGGCCACGACCCTAGTGACTCCAAGTGACCCCATGGCCCTATGGTGCAGTGCCTAATAAGTGGTTGTAAGGCTGTACTTATCAGGCCATATTACATGATATTACATGATATTACATGAAGGCCATTGTTTATTACATGATATTACATGATTATAGGCCACGTATCCCAACTTGTCTGATAGAAGTCCCGCTCCGCCAAGAACTCATTCGTACTCCACTTCTTCATTGATGACCTGCTAAAAAATAGGTTGTTACTGGGATGTCATCTAGTGACAAATGATGAAAACCATCTAAGCCCAAACCGTTAAACCTGGCAGCTGGCATTCAACAAGGACACATGATGATTAAACAGTGGATTGGAGGTATACCGTTTTGGACAAATTCATTTGATTAGGTCCAAACCAGAAACATATTGTCATTCGTGCTACTACCATTCACCATCATGATTAAACATAGTGATATCATAGTAACTTCATGTGATATCATTAACCGCTCTTATCTGGATAATTCAAAATAATTCGCCCACCTGAAATAAAATAATTTACAGATAGTTACCCCAATCCAATTCCCATCATGGCAGTTTCCCGTCGCAATGTGAGGTCTTGTAACTGATCCAGAGATATTTCCCGTTATATCTTCATCATATCCACATACAGCCATTTTTGTTGTTTAATTTTGTTGTTATTCCTATGCATCATCATTAGAAACAACAAACAAACATGATGCTCAAATCCCATTCCCATAGTATTCATAAACAATCGCCATGTTTGATGCTTAGATCCTATCCACTGCCAAGGAACGCGATGGCGCGTTTCTGTTCATCCGTCAAAAACTGCATCTCCATGACCACCAAATGCTCCGCAATGCCCTCGGCGAATGATGGCCATGGGTCATGGTAGCCCCCGGTCTGTTCAAAAACAGCTGGGATTTATGGATGTTCATCCACCTGAAAATTGTATTTTTATAGGTATTGATCCGTAGCCATGTGGGTATGGATCAAAGATTAATGCCAAAAAAGCGAGATCTGGGTAATTTCTGGTATTAAGCCATTCGATATGAGAGGTACATTGTGTTTTTGTCTTTTTTTCCATGTTCATGTTCATATCAGCAGTAGATTGTACGGTTGAACATAGACATTTCACCAGTAAAGATGTGGTGATGAAGTGACAATGAACATGCATGTGTATATATATATACATACACTGTATATATATATACATACAGAGTGTATAAGCGAATGGTTTTTCAACAATTGTGGCATTTCACTTGCGACATTGGGGGTGACTTTTTGGACATGGGAATTCCCCATATTTTATTCATATGGGGATCCAAATTCTGATGATCATCGGTCCAGTTCAGTCCTTTCACCATAGGTATGACACCTTATGGAAAGAGTGGGATATCACTGAACTCCATATGAAATAATGTATCACTTTCAATCATATTGCTAATCATAATGGTAATATCAATAGTTATAATGAAAATTACTTTACTTCGAGTGATCCCCACCCGGACACTTATGTGCCATAGTTTCTGACATATCATCTGGAAAATGGTAATGTGGTTAAAACAAAAATAAACCATCCCCCAAATCCCCAAATAAATGGGTGGTATAAACCATTCCCACTCATGGATGGTTTATTATTGTTCTAACCACATTACCCTCTGGTTATTTAACATAGCCATGGGAAATGATCCATTTATAGATGGGTTACCTATTAAAAATGGATTTTCCATGGCTATGTTAAATAACGAGATGGTAATATCAATAGTGGTCGATTCTACCACCCGGCTCTTCATCCCCAGCTCTTCGCCTCCAGATTCATCATATTTGGTGGCAGTGGCCTGTGAACCATGCGCCATGGATGCGCCATGGATGAATATACAAGGTTTATGGTTGGATTTGTTCTGTTTTTTTGATGGTTTAGAACTGGATGTATTGTCCATCAAGTTTTCCACCGTAAACCCAGAGACATCAACAGATTTCATGGCAAAGTAGAACATGGATATGAATCAGCCCATATGCTCCATGGTGCAAGATACATATGTATATATATAAACCCATGCCCATGACTTGTTGATATTGGGGTAACTGTTGGTAAATGTTCCAGCACAAAATATCAACTAGCTACAGATATCATGAACTGAAGTAACTACCATGTTGATCCATGTAGCATGTTTTAATATGCATCATATACCAGATTGATTGAATACATAGATATATCACGGGTATTCACGGGTATTCACATCTAGACAGGTATTGTTGGATTTGGGTGGCTACTGTACCTGCCGTCAACAAACAAACAAACACACGTGAAAACACATGGAGATCTATTCTCTCCTGGCATAGTTCAAAAGAAATGACTGACACACTTTCAATTTAAGCAAACAATTCATTTCAAACCACAAATCGTCAAACTCTTTGGTTTGGACCCTGGTCATAATTAGTCATATTACCCTCTGGTAATTTAACATAGCTATTGAAAATGACCATAGAAATAGTGGATTTTCCCATTGAAAATGGTCATTTTCCATAGTTATGTAAACGTTTACCAGAGGGTAGTCTCTATAACATCTGATAACCTTCTTCAACATGCGGTTTAAACGCCTTTCAGCCGGGAAAAAGCGACCGCTGTCCTGGAAGTCATGAGAACAAAGTGCCCATCTTTCACAAAGCCTTGGATCAACAGTTTCACCGCCTGGCCGGGGGACCTGGAACACCAGGATGAGATGGTGATTTTTCAGCAAGCTCAAGAATTAACTGGTGGAAGCATCCAACTTTGTGTTGTTGATATGTTGATGTCGATTGATGTCGCTTGATGCTGAATCTCATCCGGTAACTGTGAGATCCTTCAATCCCACCATCCTTTTGGCTGGGACCCTGCTGTTATGCTTTCACCTCCCTAATGAGGCCATGGTTAACCTGAGATGTCCTAAAGAAAAAACGTAGTTTCAGTAGATACTTCCATAAAACAGCAAAAACATGCAAAAAACACATGCGATACATTGCGATACTGTACTTCCATAGGAAAAAATCTTGAGCAACCCATGACAACAATTGGGGCCTCAAGTTCATAACAATGGGTTGGTAAACCAGCAGAAATCCGTTCCATCGGGGTATGGGGTTACAGTGTTCCCCGCAGAAGATTCACCTGGCTGATTACAGATGTTCATGCCCATAAACTTACATAACATGATTGGCCCTCTTCGATCTTGGCCACCAAAGGTTTCAGGTTGATAGGTTGGTACTTTCAGCCAACTTTCAAAACATTTGCAACTTGGGAAACATTATCCAATCCAATTAAATCCGGTTTGGTATCCCGCTAGCTGTGCGTTTGTTCATGATCCCCAGTAAAGCAGGTAGTGCAACCGTGTACTGTAATGTCGTGTATCATAACCAATCAATGTTTGGGTGTAACTTTAGTGGCTACTTAAGTGGCTAATAGTATAACCGTAAGTATAGGGGATATATCCCACTTGTGGTGTCTATTACCATATAGATATACCCATTACTTAGTTTTTTTGTCTGATGAATAACCCTGGTTAGTAAGCCCACTGAATTATTCAATGGAGTAATCCCATATATGGAAGTTCAATGGATTTTAACTATGGCACTATGGTTTCCACCCAATTCCCGGTTGGATCCACTGTGATCCTCGCGATGATCCTTGCCTCCGTAACGCTGCCTGCCGCATCCAAGCCTTCGAAGAGCAGCAGGGCACCTGAGAACCGCAACCAGGAAAACTGCCCAAAATGGCCTGTAATTTGGGACTTTCATGGATGTTATATGGATGTTATATGGATGTTCAAATAGGGACTTTAATGGATGTTCAAAATTGTTCACCTATCCCGAAACTGATATTTCATAGGTAACTTGATCCGTATCCATTTTTTTTTAAACCAGTGGGATCCAGTGTTTCTTTGGGGTGTGGGGATCCAAATGGGTGATTAGCGTCATAGCCAAATCAGTCACCAACAACAAGCGGTATGGCTGTGACTACAAAGAGGGTCCCCTTGACCTAGGCCTTCCGGAAATTCACAAACAAATAAACAGTGGTCCAGATTTTCTCTGATGTCAAACAGAATTCATGGGGAAAAACGGAAAATCCCCAAGGCCCCATGGCCGCGCACGTCTCATGGCAATGGCCATCTTCATCATCTTGTACCGAGGGGTGTCCTGCTTAGGTCCATTGCGGCTCCCACAATTTTGAAAAATGGGAGGTGTGATACACCGTGAGGTGGTCAATTTCAGGGAAACGTTGGTCTGTTTGCGAGGAACAGGTCACCAGTGCATTGAACAGTCGCTATGTTTGCAATGATTTGATGATCTTGATCGATTTTCCATGGTGGATGGATGGGAAAACTGTTTTTGAGTTCAACGTTCAACCTTTTGTGCCTCTATCGCAGCATAAATCTGGTTGACATCGCTCAATCACGGCGCAATCACGAAAATGTCATGGCTGACCATATCTAGCATCATCCCAGCTCTTTCCACATAAACGTCCAGTTCTGTTGTTCCGGCTTTAAAGGGTATGTGTTTTGCCTGGAAATTTGGAACCCCACATCCAGCATTGCGGGTACCCCGTCACACCTCACCAAAGAGAATTCGCATGTACTTGTCAAACCAAGTCTGGACCTTGGATTGGACAAGGGAGACACGCAATCAAGACACGCAAACTAAGATTGTCGTGAATGAAGGAAGACCGTATATATACATACATGTGTATATATATATATACATTATACCTATATATATATTATGCCTATATATATATGTATATGTATGATATCATGACATAATATGTATATATGTTTATATGTATATATGTTTATATGTATATATATATATATGTATGTATGTATGTATGTATGTATGTATGTGTGTGTAATATATTATAACTATTATTCTTGAACCTTGGGATGCAAAATTCCTGAGTCTGACGAGACCCTGTCTGTTCCATGACAAGATGGGAAGAGTCAATCCATGGCCCCAAAGGCCGAGGACTGGCGCTGCTCCTTGGGGAAGATTGGGGAATAAGACTATCTCACAAGCCTCATGTGTGCAAATTGTTGGGTTGTTTGCACATGTGTGTGTGTGTAAGTGTAAGTGTAAGTGTAAACTGCTAGTCACATGCAGTTCAGACTGTGCTTCAATCTTTGAAACAACACGCAGGGGGACCATCCACTGTGAGCGGCGATGGTCCAACGAAGCGGCCACCGTGTGGATATCACGGCTGCTCACCGTGACGTACCTGCCATGTGATCAGCTTCAGGTCCTTCAGGCCAGGATGATTAACGAGCTCAAGGTGTAGCTCAAGGCATCGACTCCTGCAACGTTATATATCTCCATGACTGGATACTTTCCTCATGCAGTGTATGTTTCCCAGGAATTTTGTTTATTGAGTTGCAACCTCCAATCTTCCCCTGAATGTGTGAAATGCTAGGACTTGCAACCCAGATGTTCGGACAAGTTGGCATGGATCAAACATTGAATGCCAAACGACCCATAGAATTGGTCATGTCATTATTCTTTCAGTCTTCAGCAGACCAATTTCAGGGAAGATCACTTGAAGATACTTGAATGGTCTTTGTTGACGCCCTGCTAAAAGCTGACATTTTTTAGTGGATATGTATAACCCAGCAACAAATATCAACCAATCCTAGAGCACTTGTGGATGATTCCCCAGCCCATGAATCTGACTTATCCCCAAACCCACCTCGCCAGTCTCAAGCCAAAAAAAACATGTCCAACCAATGCTTTGGCCGAATAAATATCATCAACCAATATGGCAGTGTGTCAAAACCTTGTACCCCTGTAGTTCACATCAAAATAGCTGGTAAATGGATGTTCATCCCCCTAAAAATGGTATTAATAGGTATTGATCCATACCCATATGTGTTCACGATTAAATGGCAAGTGTTCACGATATGATCATCAACCATTTTTCAAATCTATAGATCCCTTGATGATTCCCCATGGTGAAAGCATGCAAAGTCCCCAATGATGTCTTCTCGAATATCACCATGCTCCATTTGAATGGGGAATCATTGGGATCAATAAATTAAAGCCCATAATCAATGAAACCCCATACCCTCTGGTAATTTAACGTAGCTATTGAAAATGACCATTTATAGTGGATTTTCCCATGAAAAATGGTGATTTTCAATAGCTATGTTAAATTACCAGAGGGTAATCAATTTGAATCCTCCGTTTTTGACCAGGCCCGACCATGCTCCATTCTTTGTGGCTTCCACTGACGGAGAAAACCGTCTCCGACCAGTCCGACCACCAAACGATTCCACTGGGCCCCATGCAGAGCTCTGATCCCGCTCAGGCATCTGCAATGGATGAGTTAAAGGCAACATGAATCAGGGGGTGTCTCCGACAAAAAAGATCATTTTCAGAACAACATGTAGGGGTTGAACAAAGAGTTCCAACAGGTTTAGGAACCGAAAAACCTGGGCTTGAACTGTGAAAAAGAAAAAATATGGCCTAAGCCACACGAAGAGGTAGGTGTTGTAACCAACATAAGTGGGGCTGTAAACTTGTCAACCAACAAAGTATGGATTTAAACAACAAACACAAGGGTTTGCATTCACAAAAAACATATGCAATCTTGGCGTCATGCTAAAGTAGTGGTTGGCGGGGTACCTACATTAACTCTTTGACCACCACAGGTTTTCTCGGGCCTTTGTCTAATCGATCAATGGCTACCGAAGTTGTCAAGACTACGAACACAGTATAGACGCATACACATATGTACATCACCTGTTCAGTGATTGGGCGGCAACATCCTCTGTTTTAAGACCAGAACCTCCTGGCTGAATGGAAAGTCTTATGCAAATAACAAAAGGAATCTATGGTCAATGCATGTCGTCAAGACCCTCAGGTTGCAGTCAGTAGCTTTAACACATGGGTGTGTCTGAAAATAGTGTCCGTAATATTTTAATGGAATATATCATCAATTTTCCCCCGATCAAAATTGCTATTTGTGGGTATCCCCACTTTTCTGACAAACCCACATATATGATCATATCATATCCACTATTTCCATAGTCAGATGATATTTATACATAGATTTACCTTTAAAAATGGTTATTTTCCACCATAAAAGATGTTTTTTTTACCGACGAAACAAGGGGTGAAAATCTCAAGTTGCCTGGTCCGTGCGCTTCACCAAATCCATAATCGGTAAGCGCAAGGGCCTCAGAATGCGCGAGGCCGAGATGGGGGATGGGTCATTTTAAGCCCTTGGACTGCCCGGGATTTCACAATCGCATGGCAAAAAAAAATCGATTTATATGGATTTATGATTATTTATAGACGTTCATACCCTGAAAAAAAATGGTTTGATGGATTTCCATCCATGTCCATATCGTCCTTTTGGAACGTGGTCATGGTTGGAATTCATGGGGATTCAACCGAACCACTCCAACAGGCATAGATCTTTTGAACTTTTGGGGTTGGTTGAACCCCCATGAAACTCACAGTTGATACCTGGGGTAGCTACAATATGTTCCAGGAACTGTCCCAGTCATGTTTGGCTTTGTGTTCGTACACAAGTTTTTGACACTTGGCAGTTGGCTGAAAATTTCTGACCCCCCAAACATGGATACACATGGATAGTTATCGATGGCTTAATGCCAAGAATGGCCTGCCAAGGGTCCTAGGGTCCCTTGGCTACGCCCCAACTCGAAAGAATTACCCAGCTGAGGCAGCAAACACCAGGTTGTCAAAGCGAGAGACACTGTCCTGAAGCATGTCTTACGACTGAAAGCCGGGAAGAGCCACAACAAATTCAAACTATTGATGAGATATACATAGAATATATATATATATATATTATACATGTATATATATACATTATATATATTATACATGCATATATATATATATGTATTTATATATCATATATATATATATATATATATGTATTATACATATATCATAATATATGTATACGTATCTATCATGTTATTTATATATATATATATATCATGTTATATATATAATGTTAGATATACAATGTTATATATATAAGCACATATATCATGTTATATATAATGTTATATATACGTATATATATATATCATTATATATCATGTATATAATGTGTATATATATACATATCATCATATCATATATAGCCAAACAAAAACAAAAGAATAGCCAATCTTACACTCACCCTGCGATAAACAAAACATGTTCGGTAAAGAATTGGGTACGAACCAAGAATTTATTTGGCCGTCATTCTCACTATTGGTACCCCCACAATGAATATAACCCGTGTGTAGTTCCCAACCTGACACATGAACGTTCTGCACCTGAGCCCCGCACCATGATCACTCGACACATGAGGCAATTCTTTCCACTTCCAGGTGCTCCAATAACCTCGACTTGGCAAATCGGAGGATCATCCCACTAACAGTAGATGATAAACAAGCATGGTATCATGGTTGTAGCCTAATGAAAGCTGCTATACCACCAGTTGGTTCACTCTTTGGTACTGCAAATATCGACCAAATACGAAGTGAAGATGATCCTCCCAGTAAGCGCGTCGAATGGAGGGGCCCTTCCACCTTCGGCTAATTTTGAGGTGAGTTTATGGAAAGTTAAAACACACATTTACATACCAATAATTTAATTTGTATACATATATATATAATTGTATATATATATATACTAATTAATATGTATATATATATATATGTATATACACACGTATAGATAGATAGATAGATAGATAGATAGATAGATAAGATAAGATAAGATAAGATAAGATAAGATTAGATTGGATTAGATTAGATTTTATTAGATTAGATTAGATTAGATTTTATTAGATTAGATTAGATTAGATTAGGTTAGATTAGATTAGATCAGATTAGATTAGATAGATAGATTAGATAGACAGATGGATAGATCCCACATTTTAAAACCGTTTCAACTTCAATTGCTTGATTTGGTTTCTGATCTCAACAAGTCCGAGGCTGATCCATCTCAAGCCCAGAGCATCCGGACCCAAAAGGCGTTGGGGCTGCAACTGGGAGTCGCCTGCGGCTCCAGAAACTGTGTGGGTCCTTTTTTTGGGGGGAAATTTCATGAAATTTCACCACCCAAAATTGAAAGATGTTGCATAATGATCCAATAAGAAATGCGGATGTAACCAAGGTAAGATTCGACAGATAATGATGAAATTGTATGGGATTGTCCGTTTCCACTAACAGGCAATCTCTCCATATGGGCCTATCGGTTTGTCTGGTACCAGAATCCAGCGATTTAGCACCAGCTTCCCAATCAAAACACACATGCTATTTTGCATCATTTTGCAAATATATCATATTCCTGCCTATGCATTTCGGTATATCATATATCTATGTTCCTATCATATCCCATATTTCTTGGTTCCGTCCATTTTCAAACAAACCCATATCTCAAAAATAACTCCTTGCCGTGCAACAGCAAGTCCTCTTCCAGCCCCTGGCACCTTGTTGTAACGTTCCAAGGCATTGACGATGAGGTTCCAACTGGTCTTCTGCTCCTAGACAGGCAAAGTTTTGGGCCCTGGATGCCCGCTGGCTGTCGAAAGCGATCTTTGATCGGGTGTCATTGCAGCCCATAATCATTTCATATCATTTGTTGGGCCTACCCTCCTACTTTCTCCTAATCCAGGATTGAAATTGATTGTCCATAGAGTATCGACCCACAAGGGGCCATGGGCGATCTGAACTTTTTGAACCAAAACTGTTTCGATTCCGGAGTTCAAAAAAAATGCGACGAAATAACACAAAACTGTTTCGTTTAGTTGTGCAACTCAAATGTTTCCCGCAACATGTTCCATTCAACTCAGTATCATTGCCCACGAACGAAAAGAGCAGCGAGTCAACCATGAGATACTAGGGAATCAACAACACCAGGAGAGGGACACTGTTGTTGAGGTTTCATGTCTATTAAATCCGGATATGTCCAGATTACAGGCCCTTGGGGACCACAAATTCCGTTCTTCTTGAATGGGGTATCCAAATGTATCTAATGATCTCACCCATATCCAAATCCAAACATGGCTTTGTCTGAAAATTTGGTATACCCATAATTGCCATTTTAATATAGTACATGAGTTTTTTCTAACAACTAATTTAATTGGATGTAGGGCAACCCGTATCTTCAGACAAAACAAAACCATCGTTTTGTCAGTGACACATCCCCCGACATGGAAAAATTGAATGGAGTGAATTACTGGCCGGTCGTTTTTTCACCACTCCCAGAAAATAAGTAATGTCAACCAATCATGCCAGGTAAGGTCGGACAACAATAAATACTTAAACCGTTTAACCCCCAAGCAGATGATAATGATGATGATGATGATGATCCATGAGATTTTGGGCGCCCTATCTTCAGACATCCGGCGTGACCCTCTGAGGCATCAGCTGAAGAGCCCATCTCGTCATGGTGCTTCTGAGCCGGCCTGGAAATGGGGAAGACCCACCACCCATCGCTGTGCAGGTTGCAATCAAATCATGGCAGTGTAAGTCAGATCCCAAAGTTGTTAAATCAATTCAGGGTAATCTATTTAGGTGCGGCCGTGCGGCTGTCTTCTTGTTTGGCAATCTCTGGTTGTTTGTGATTCATGTTGTGATTCATATAATCATGGTCTCAGTACGTCAACCTTCTAGAGGAAGAGCTCCTTTCTGCTTCCTCGTCCACATTTCCATTTCAAAACATTTCGATGCTGCCTCTGAGTCGTGCCTTTTCTTCCTGGATGTTTTAACATGTCTTTACATGTTTTTACATTCTTATCTAGCTTTTCTAGCTTCCCCTGCGATTCTCTCAGCAGGTTCTTTGAGAAAAGAGTTGCCGTGTGGGCATTTTTTTGCGCCTCAAACGTTCGCTTCGGTTCGCTGTCCTTGTGAGGATCTGGCTCCTTCGTTTTCTGTCAATCGGTGACGCGTCTCTAAATCTGTCGCCGGTTGTGACCGAAGCAGCGTGGAAAGTTCTTGTCCAACTGGGTTGACTTGCCGCTGTTGTGGGGCGCTGCACCGTGATTGGAGATACAACTCCAATATAGGAGGAACCATGATCTTCTCCGTTCAATTTTTACTTTTTGGGGTATCACACATGTTCCGACAAATCTAGACATAGTGTATGACAATATTGTTTTACCTAGTAAGAATCTGCCATCAAAAGAGAACCCTCCAATGAAAACAAAGCGGTCGTTTTTTTTTGGGGGGCCATCCAAGTACACTAGTGACTAGTGACATCATCCATACACACATACATTCTGATATCCCAAGGACCAATAAACTATGATTGGGAAGACATGGGAATAAGAATCTGACAACTGCTTGACTCCTCTCTGGATGTTTTTGTCCTTTGTGCTGGATAGCGCCTTCGCAAACAGGCATCATTGGGTTCCAGCTCTGTACGTTAATCGCTTTGAACTTTGAAACAATATTTTTTTGAACTTTGATCCAATGTTTTTCATTTTTGTCCCTGTCAAAGCAACCAAACACATCCAAAAATAAACCCATTTTGCGGTTCCCCTTCCCCAATTTGTGTATCCCAGATTAATCGGCTAACAAAATTATCCATGAAAATTTTCCCAGCTCTCCGTACCTTGAATTTGCTCAAAAGTGACAGCAACAATGATAAAAACCTAATCGAGTAACAATTCCTTATAGATTCCCCAATTTTTTGATCAAACCATTTGAAACAACATTCAGAATCACCTCATAGGGGTCCCGGATAGAACAGTTCTTCCCAGATATTTACCTACTTCCCAAGTTTCCAATTTCTTGATTATCTATTTCGGCGTTGCTATGTGCGGAAAAAAAAAAAACAAACCCAGATGTGCTACCCGAAGACAGCTGGCCTCTTGCCCCTCAGCATCGCTGGGAGGTGGTGATTGTTTTTTTCGTCTGAAACCATATCTTTTTGGGCTAACAAACATGGATACTGAATGATTTTAAATTTTGGGTATGAAATATTCAACAATACAACAATTGGGATCAACATCAAAACCATTATGATATGAATATCTACAGGTATTGGATTCTTTGCGGGCATGATAATTTTGATAAATACCCTGTAGATAAGCATCAACAAATAATATATATATAATATATATATAATTGGGAATAATGCGTGTAAAACTAAACTTTGGGTGAACTAGTAACTAGTCATGAAACACTCACAAACTGGGATGCACATCCAAGTTTTCAGAACTGGTGGGCTAGTAATTTCAGTCTATGAAATGTCACTGTAGCATGACTGTTGAACCAATGGGGTAAGCCTATTGTTAATCGCTGTGGTAAATCTCAATTGTTACCCTCTGGTAAATTAACAGTTCAACCCTGGCAAATAGGGGTTGGAAGACTAGTTTCCATTAAAAATTGGTGATTTTCAGGGTCTATGTTAATTTACCAGGGTGTATTGGCAAAATAACCCACAGCTGATTTCATTCACATTGTCCCATTCAGGGTTTCGAAAAATGGTCGATTGAGATCACTAGCGTTGCTGATGTTGTATTATACTGGCCCCTGTGCACAACAATACTGACAATACTGACAATACTGGACACAACAACGGCCGTCGGGTATCGGTGTCGCTCAGCAGTGTCAAGAAACTAGTTTGACAATGGTCACTGTCTCCATATCAAAATATTGGTTGGTGGTCGAGCCACCCCCTGGAACATGTTCAAGTCATAGTTATTGGCTGCATTACAATGGGGTTGTGTTGTATTGCAGATTTGTGTATGACATGTGTGGAACAATGTTGTGTGTGCGAGAAGGCTGTGTGTGCGACAACGTTGCGTGAAAGGGTAGTGTGTAGCCAGAACATTGACCCTATTAGACCACCATGGAATCCAGTTGCTTCTCTTTCAAGCTGCCGTGCTGGAGATGTGACATGAACTTCTAACATGGCGGCGTCAATTCGGACCAAGCCAGGCCCCCCTGAGCCAGCCCAGTGCCAGAAGTGCCACGCCCGTGTGGCAAAGTTGTGTGTGACGGAGTTGTGTTTGTGTGAGAAGGTCGTGTATGACAAAGTGGTGTGTGTGTGTGTGACAATGTTGAGTGTGACCGAGTTGTGTGTGTGTGTATGTGTGTGACAAGATTGTGTGACAGAGTTGTGTGTGTGTGTGCGACAATGCTGTGTGTCACAATGCTGGTGTGATGTTGATTGAAGGGCGGTAGAGAGGAGGAGGAAGAGGAGGGAACGACGGGCAAACGCGAGTCTGACATGTTCAACATGGATACTGGATACTGTATCCCCCACCAAATCGACTGCTTAAAGTCCTATTCAGCAAACTTTCCAGTGCTGGTGGCCCCATCCCCAATTTGGTCGGTGAAGCCCCTCCATGTTTTAGTATCTCTTAGTCTAATAGATTCTTGATCTTGGTGGTTCGTTGATCCCCTGACACTTCAAACCCCCCCAGCTCTTTGCCCAACTGAAATACCCCTTGAGCCACCCCAGTAAGTGGGTTGTACCACACCTTATATGTATATATATATAATTATATATATATATGGATTGGGCCGACCCTACTTAGAACCAGAGTCATCACCGCCTGGGGTGCCACCAAGTACAAGCCATCCGGGTTTTGTTCCAAACGAGTCACAAGTCTCGTGATGAGCCGAACTTCATTGTAGGGCCATGCCGCCTGTGATGCGAATGATCACACATTTTATCATGGCCTTTAGGTAGAAACAACAAATGGGGTTACATACTGGTATTCCGGTATTCCATTTGGTAGTAGTAACCATTTAGATTGGTAGTAGTACAAAAATACTGGAATTCCATTATGATTTGTCTATGTTATCCATTTTTGGTATACCATCTTCAGTATCATAATGTTCCTATTGGTGAACTCTGGGTTTACCCCTCTATTCTTTTCAACCAGTGGGAAAAAGGATGTCCATCGGCACGTAGGCAAAGGAAGAAAAGATATTGTCATGAGCTCAATGGCAAAACTGGGATGATCCAGCTTCAAAACTGATCAATATTGCATATGAATGATGAGCGATTCTTGTTGAAACTCCTACCAGTACTAAGTGGTATGAATGGAAAGGTAACGGATCATTTTCGGCCGCTGAGTGGTTGTGAATTCTGCGAGGTTTCTCCAGTTCCACTGACTTGACCACAATGTTCCTGTCCCAGCCTGGCAGTTGAGCTAGGCAAAGCCTCAGTGAAAAAAAAAGATCTGTGGCACCAGGAAATGCGGCAAAAATGGTGGCAAACCAAGATTTAAGCCCAAAAATGATGTAAACGTATCAAAAGATGTGGATTTGCACATATATTTGCACATAGAACACGCTGGAAACTGGAGAATTCTCGTAACCAACAACACATGGTGGAATGAAACCATGGAAACAAAGGTGAAGATTATTGATTATTGTGATTGAACCTTGAAAAACACAGGTACGACAAATTGAACCATTAAACCATAGCGAAATATCATCTATTAACATGCAACAATTATGCACCATTCAATCCTCATGTCCATTTGTACAGCGTGGGATTTGAATTCGGTAGATCAAAACGGTCAGGATTTGGGAGGCCTTGGTTTTGAATTCGGCATTTCCAAATGGGTTGAAAAAGCGTGGCAATGACCCCTGGTATTTGTGTATATATGTACAGTATATGTACAGTATATGTACAGTATATGTACAGTATATGTACAGTATATGTACAGTATATGTACAGTATATGTACAGTATATATATGTACAGTATATGTACAGTATATATATATATATATATTATATATATATCATACATATACAATGTGAAAAAACACACACAGACACACACTCCCCAGTAGGTACTTTTTTCGATCGTTGGTCCCCTGCCAAACTCTCAACGAATCGGTCCAGCCCTGGGCCGCCCGTGCCAATGCTCCAACACTCGGTGCACTGCGTTGCGTCTCTAAGGGTGGCTGTGGCAGGGCCTGAGAATGGTGCCCGACGGAGATCCATGGGGTTTAACCAAGCAAAGACATATGAAATTGCAACATTACTGGAATCCCAAATAAAGTGGATCTGAACATGATTTTTCCTGTTGGAATGTATGGAAACTGGGAAATATGTTGTGTTTCATATTGTGTCAAGGAGTCCTAGTAAACAGGAAATAGCTTTCGGCAAATGCATTTTGTGCAGGATTGAAATTCCGCTGCTGGAGTATGGAGTTTGAGAGATCCTAATTGTTGTGATATTTGTTCAATTTCATAGAGTACTTTTGTCACTTTTGTCTATGTATACGTATTTCTGTGCCATGGTACATGGGGTACCTATGTATGGGGTACCTATGGGGTACCTATGGGGTACCTATTGGGTACCTATGGGGTACCTATGGGGTACCTATGGGGGTACCTATGGGGTACCTATGGGGTACCTATGGGGTACCTATGGGTACCTATGGGGTACCTATGGGGTACCTATGGGGTACCTATGGGGGTACCTATGGGGGTACCTATGGGGGTACCTATGGGGTACCTATGGGGTACCTATGGGGTACCTATGGGGTACCTATGGGGTACCTATGGGGTACCTATGGG
>Ga0126342_10002859_pt1 | contig 27705 bp, 29 predicted proteins | sample Cyp1metagenome_FD_92528 | JGI IMG/M metagenome (GOLD analysis project Ga0126342, IMG submission 92528) | Coral microbial communities from Lord Howe Island, Old Settlement Bay, Australia - Cyphastrea 1 metagenome | ecosystem: Host-associated > Invertebrates > Cnidaria > Coral ... | reverse complement strand
GGCGTTGGTCTTGCCAGCGCTGACAGACTGCCGGTGGTGGTTCGAATCCCTGCTGGTCCACTCGGGAGTCTCAAGTGCGACCCGCCGAAAGGCAACGGGCGCCGACCAAAAAAAAACAGCCAAAGACGCCTCGGTTGTTTGTCAGGGGGAAATGGAAACCGATCCGTGCCTAGAGAATGACAAACATGTGGTCACACATCCAAACCGATGGATCAGGTGACTTGTCTCCAGGCCTTGAGTGTGCACAGGTCGCAACTGAGACATCCCAGTCTCATACTCGTTGTTTCCCGATTGAAAAAAAATTCGTGCTGCTGGCCAGCTGCATGAAACATCGGATGAACTTGATTGTCGTCACAGCATGTACATTTTGGAAGGAGTTTGTTTCTAGGGTTCAATTAAGTAGGGAGAAGAAGGGAATTTACACACCGTGGATAGCACTTTCTTGGACCGCATGACTTGAAAGAACTTCTTTTGCAGTGCAAAGAAATATCCCTTGAAACAAACTCCCGAAAAAGTATTAGAAGTCAGGAAACAGATCCTGACATCAGGAAAATATAAATTCCTTTCAGACTGAACCAGGTTGAGAACCTTACGTTGGAAAACTTGATCAAAGATCTTAACAAGTGGATTGGCAGTTTGAAATGGTCAGATCCTTTTATTGAGAAACAGTTTCGAGATCATTTCCAGATTCAGATGTTGTCATTCAAACATTCTTCTAACATGCGTTGACTCAATTGGGCATGTGGGAAGTTGTGGCATGTTGACGCATGATGGCATGACACATCTTATCATTTGATGTGTTTGTCCTTTTTGGCTAAAGTCCTTCAACAGAGAAGGCAACATGAAGAACACAATTCTAGGTTTGTCCATGTCATGTCACTGATTTTCAATTGATCTAATTTTGGAGTTGCAATTGACATGATCATCCATGGACAAGGAAACATGTCACAATCTTCTCATGAAAATTTTTGACCCCACCCGCCACCCGCCCTGACCCTACAACACGGACAGGGGGGAAATGGAAACCGATCAGTGCGTAGAGAACGACAAACATGTGGTCACACATCCAAACCGATGGATCAGGTGACTTGTCTACAGGCCTTGAGTGTGTACAGGTCGCAACTGAGACATCCCAGTTTCATACTCGTTGTTCCCCCGATTGAAAAAAAAATCGTGCTGCTGGCTGCGTGAAACATCGGATGAACTTGATTGTCGCCACAGCATGTACATTTGGAAGGAGTTTGTTTCTAGGGTTCACGGAAGTAGAAACAAGAAGGTCCCTTCGATTTTTTGATGGGCTTGATTGCTTGGCCACCATGGTCATGACTTTTTTAAATAGATGATGACCAGGGACATCACGTGAATTGCAACAGATGACTGATGATGGTGCCATCAAGTGATGACAATGGTACCATTTCCAAATGCTGGCCAACATGATGATGAACAACATGAGGTCCACACTTGCATTTTTTTGGTACGTTGGCGCGCTTTGCTGTTTGTTTTGTGGTGGCATCTGTAGGATAATATGTGGTGGTTTGCCAAGTGGCTTGGAACAAAACAGGCAACAAAAATGAAACCCACGATTTCAGTTTGATTTTGGCAATGAATGAATTCTTAATGTCGGTGATTTTTGCCTTTTTTTGTTTCTGCAAAATGAACCTGAATTATAAGACAGGGTAACTGCCTGGCCCGCAGGTCGCAAAACAGAGTGATTTTTTTTCTAAGTGGAAATAGGATTCCAAGGTTACAACCGCAAACATGTTTATCCAGATGTTACAGATTGATTTGTTTTTGCCAGCATTGGTGTGCATTGCAAGTTCTAGACGAAAAAACCAAACTTTTCACACAAAAACTGTTTGTAAGGTCCAACATAGAAACCCACCTGCAATCCACGTACCTCGTTGACTTGTAAATGTCAACTCGCATGATTTGAACCAGGGTGTGAATTCGCAAACACCGCAATTTGATGTCGCAGACCTTTTTATTGTGCCACGAGTGTTGGTGTCAATTTTGTTGTTGGTTTGCCATTTGCAAGTTCAAACCAACCCAAGAGGGTTGGCTGATGAGTAGTGAGGATGGCAGCTCATGAGGAACTGCTGGTTCTGCGTCGTTTTTATTGCAAAATTGAGCATGTTTTGCATTTGTGACGCCCGGTGGCCAGGACGACTATGATTTTTTGTACAAGGTCGTGCTTGCCTTGTCCCAAGTACGGATGAGTGAACATTTCATAATTTGCCTTGACTTGAAAATATGGATAAAGATTGAACGAAAGACACACTGCAAACAATACATGCAAAACATATTTGCGAAAACTGGGCATTTTGTACAATGAATGGGGAAAATGTGCACTGGCCACAAAACAGTTCTGCCGAAATTGGTGGCAAAATGCACATTTAATCTCAGTAATCAGTCGTTTCTTTGACGGCAATGCGCACCCTTCCAGAACTTGCATATTTGCGCATTGAACAAAAAAAAACAGAAGGATCGATCTTGTCTCAAGGTTGGTGATGCCACTGTTGGGAAGACGCACCTTCTGTCTGTGGCTTGTGGATTTTTTCCAACGGATTTTTCCTGAAATTTGGTGCCCGTTCCAATTGTGCCCGAGGTCGCGGTACATCAAAGGTTCACTCCCAAAGAACCCCACAGCCACGTCGGGAACTTATCAATTTTTTGCTGAATCTGTGTCTCATCTTATTTCCAGGTCGCCTGTGATGAAAATCAGTGGTTGATGCAAAGTTGCAAGGATTGGAGTGGAATTTGCAACGCGAACTGTTCCTTTGGCTGCCACCTGGCATTTTGCATTTTGAGTCTTTCAGCTTTTCAATTGATGCGTGGAAACTCCCGAACATTTTGGAATAAAACGGCATGAAATGGTGAAATCGCCAAGGAAGGTGGTACGGTGAAGGCACAGATTTGGGACACCGCAGGACAGGAGAGGTGCTCGCTGTGATTGTGGCACATGGCATTGCGACATGGCTTGTTTTCGTGGTTTTTTCAACTCTGCTTGGAAAAATTGGAACATTTGGAACACAGGTACCGAGCGATCACAAGCGCGCACTATCGGCGAGCAGTTGAAACGGCATGTTTTGAGGGACTCAAGGGATGCACAAAATTGTTGGAGTGACCTGAACTGAACCGCGCAGGTTGGAGCCTTGTTGGTGTACGACATTACCAGAGAAGGAACATTCAAAAGTTGTACCAAATGGATGGAGGAGAGGGGGCAAGTTCTTGAATCAAAAATTTGTTCTGATGGCGAATTGATCACCGAGAAACAGGTGTTTCCCTTCCTTCAATCCTGTGTTCCTCCCTGTGTTGGCCTCTTCCGTGGCCTGGAATAGGGTGGAAAAATCCTCCACCGCGCCCTTGTTCCCAAAGTGTCATCAACATACATGTGGTTTGTGATGTGTGGTAGTCTTGTGTACTGATTGATCAGGAATTGAGGCAAAGTGCAGAACCTGACATTGTTATCATGCTAGTCGGCAACAAGGTCCTGGCCTGGCTGTGTGGTGTACATGAACTGTGCCAGTGGGGTTTGGCTGCTGTGGTTATGGATTTTGGTGCTTGTTATTTCAGGTCGATTTGGTTGAGAAGGATCCTTCCATGCGTCAGGCCCGACGTCATAGACGTACATTAATACACACACATATATATATATATATCTATGTATGATATATGTATGATATATGTATGATATATGTATGAAATATGTATAATGTGTGTATAATATATGTATAATATATGTATAATATATGTATAATATATGTATAATATATGTATAATATATGTATAATATATGTATAATACATGTATAATACATGTATGATATATGTATAATATATGTATAATATATTTATATTATATGTATAATATATGTACAATGGATGTATAATGCATGTATAATATATGTATAATATATGTATAATATATGTATAATATATGTATAATATATGTATAATATATGTATAATATATGTATAATATATGTATAATACATGTATGATATATGTATGATATATGTATGATATATGTATAATATACTGTATGATATATGTATAATATACTGTATGTATAATATATGTATCATATACGTGTAATATCTGTATAATATATGTATAATTTATGTATAAATTATGTATGATCTATGTATGATATACTTCTAATATATGTATGATATATGTATAATATATGTATGATATATGTATAATATATGTATAATATATGTATAATATATGTATAATATATGTAAAATATATGTATAATATATGTATAATATATGTATAATAGATGTATAATAGATGTATAATAGATGTATAATAGATGTATAATAGATGTATAATAGATGTATAACAGATGTATAACATGACGTAGCTCAAGCTTGTTTGATGAAGTTTTATTTCTATTTAAGAGATGGTAAGTACATGTTGATGTACGCCCAAAACAAGTGCTGAGTTGATACATGAGTTTTGACCGTGAGAGTTTGTGATGTTTGGATATTGTGGACAGTTTGCGCTCAAGTGAGCCATTTTGGCTCAAGTTTTCGCTCAAATGAGCTTTGTACCCTACGTTCATTTTTGTTTTTCGTTGCAGATATTCTTATATTATATTTTATTATACTATATTATATTATATTTTACTATATTAAATATTCTTATATTATATTATATTATATTTTATTTTACTATATTAAATATTCTTATATTATATTATATTATATTATATTATATTTTACAATATTAAATATTCTTATATTATATTATATTATATTATATTTTATTTTACTATATTAAATATTCTTATATTATATTGTATTATATTATATTATATTATTTTTTGTTATATTATATTATATTATATTATATTATATTATTTTTTGTTATATTATATTATATTATATTATATTATATTATATCATATTATATTATATTATATTATTTTTTGTTATATTATATTATATTATATTATATCATATTATATTATATTATATTATATTCTTTTTTGTTATATTATACTATATTATATTATATTATATTTTATTTATTTTTATATTACATTATATTACATTAAATCATTTTTTTTTGCAAAAATATATTTCACTATCTCACATATAATATGTATATATATATAGGTATATACGCAACATCTATATACAGTATACAAATAATATATTTTTTTTTAATTGAACAATTCTGAGTTTGTTTTCGACAGGTGTACTACGATGCAGCGCAGGAATTTGCCAAACTCCATGGTTTGATCCATGCGGAGGCCACGTTGCTGAAATACAGCCCCTAGTTTCCTGCCTTGAAAATTACTATATAGTTCTTTGAACTCTGCAATTCGCATAGTAGGTGCACTCAGATTCAGTTTTTTTTTGTTGTTTTCCTTTGTCCATATATGGTGATTTTAGTCTTATATTGTCTTACACAGTCCCTATTAGTATCTGTGAGTTACCTTTATGTTTTTCCCTCGCACTTGTGTGGTTTTGCCGTTTGGGAGCGCATGTGCATTTACCAATCACGATGCTGAGCGCAAGTCTGAAACCAACTAAACTTTTGGGACATGTTCCGGTCCTTTTTCCTAACAGCAGTGTCTCTTGAGTTTCAATCTGCGGGTTTGGGAGAGGTGTGTCAGTTGGTTGGGTTGCGAAGCTAGCTTGATTGCAATCCATGTCGAAAGGAGTTGAAAGGTTTTGTTTTTTAATTTGTGTCCGTGCTTGTTAAGCTTGACGTGAGGCCAGCGCAGTGTCTTCGCACAATGTGAAGTACATTTTCGAGCACTTGCTTCAGGCTGGGCATTGCCACTTGCAATGATAGAGAGCGGCACATTTCTGTGCTAAACATTTATTGACGTGGAAGGAGATCTATGATCAGACCTCCAAGAGAAGAGAGCAGCAAAGTATCGACAACAACATGATTGGTGGCATTCAGGCGCTTACTTAAGCACCATTGGTGGCATATCCTTTTTTTGACCTGGTAATTCCAGGTAGCAGCAATTGGTCCAAAAAGTGAAAGTGTCAGCCTTAGAGACTAGACGACACTTCTTTGTGGATTGTCTACGTATGTTTATGTGCTCGGGAGTGGGAAAAATGACCGACAACAGAAAATTCGAATCCTAGCACGAAAGACTGAGGTTGTGACTGCTGAGTTTTCAGCCTGGCTCTGCTTCGGGAAACCTTGCTTTTTAGCGGCCAATGTGCCTAAATCTCTCTGCTGGCATGAAGTTGAGGAGATCAGTTTCCGACAAAAGTTTCTACTCGAATAAGTGTTTATGCACACTTTGATGTTTCAGCTTCAGTACCTCTTTGTTTTATTGTATCTAACTCCTTTACTGTATGTATTTTGGCCTGATCAATTTTTCTTTCAGCTGCAATTAGTTTGTTCGGAAAAGAACTTATGTCTTCTTCGTAGATGGGTTTTCACGATGCTAGATGCAGCAATTGTTAACAGCAAAAACAACATAATGCGACAAAGTTCTATCCATATAGCAGAAAAGTTGTCTGGCAACCTGAAGGCACTTGTTGAATGGCACTTGCGGCAGGAAACTTGCTGCAGTGGCAATGACCACATCCAGCGCACGAGAGCTAATGATTGTAGCACAGCGAGACGAGCATAATTAGCGGAATGGGCAGCTACTATTTCTACCAACCCATCTCTGTCTGTGTAGATTCTTGTGGGAAGACAGTGGTCGTGCGTCACTGTGAAATGCAGAGGGCTGTTAAAACAAACACATTCTGATTGCTCCTGAGATCAGAGATTTGGTTCAATGCTAGCAGCAGTTGCTCGGAAACATGCCGGTCCAGCAGCCCGAGGCTAGACGTTGTTTGGATCCAGACGCCATTTTTTTCGCTTCGCCCAATGGGCGCCAGGGACGAATCAAGAACTTCAACACCCTCTGGAATCGGATACAGAATGATGTCATCAACAAGGAGGACAGTCAGAAGAACTCATAGGAATGTCATGTAGGATGACTTAGGATTGCAGTGCAGCTTTGTGATTGCGCGGCAGAGATTGGTTGAGTTGACTCATCCAGAGTGTTGTGGTGTCCTCGATAGGACAAGCTCCGATGGGCGATGCTCGACAAGCAGATGGAAATCCGAAGGTCCACCGGACAACTGAGGACCGCAGTGCTGCAGCGCTCACCGAGCACCAAAATGATCACCTGGCACCAGGACTGAGCCTTTGAAACTGCCACGTGCTGGGTTCTCAGTCGCTGCTCAGATTTTAATTTCGAACGTGTTCATTTGGGGGAAACCCATGAGGGTATCCCAAAACGAATGGTTTATATATAATGAGGGTATCCCAAAACGAATGGTTTATATATAATGGAAAATACTCTTAAAATGGATACACATGGATAATTTAAAAGCAACCCCATTTTAAGAAACCTCCATTTGGTCAAATGGACACACACACACAATGCCCAGTTGCAGGCACACACCAACATTGGTCCCTACCCGGGTTGCAAAAGGAGAGACCTTGGTCGATTGGTCATGTCTTTTTTCATGAAAACGCATGAGTGTTTGCAAACTGCTGAACCAGGTGGTTTGTGTTGTTTTGGTTGTAGTCTTCTAGGACTGCTAGGACTTCTAGGACTGCTAGTACTGCTAGATGGTTTCTAAACTGTCTCTTGCTTTATTGCTGTATGAAAGATCCGTGCGAAGTGAAGAGAATCTCCAGGAATGTGCCTCTGTCTCCACGAAAGGCCATCAAGTGTTGCTGTGTTTCCGCAAGCATCGGATTCTCGCAAACAAATCATGAGTTTCATGCGTTTGTTTCCCATTCATGCTTGAGTTGGTAAGGTTCCAGAAGCATAATCTTGTTTTGTTGGTCAAACTTGGGTGAGTCTCAATGTATTCTACCATTCAATTCAAACGTTTTGGTCCATGTTGCAGCGTGTGGGAGCAAAGTGAAATCAGTCTCATTTGCTCAGAGCGCTGCGGTTTGCTTCCTGGAGCAACGACTGCTTAGGCAAGGGGAAACAGGGAAAACTGATGCCATCAGGACCTTGACTGACCTGGTTTCTGGCACTCAGTTCATATCTTTAATAAATGGGAAGGATGGGAAGGGCTCAGGTAGCCAGAAACCAAGTAACCCTAGGAGTTGGACCTTGATGCACTTGAAATCCCAATTGAAACTCCTATTGGATTGCCAGGGCTGAAAGCGACAGCAAGCTGAAGACCATGCGGGATACCTTGTACGATGGTGTGAGTGGCTGCGCCAGTTTCCCAGTCCATGCATTTGCCAAGCTTTGCCGTGCATCAATTCATTGATTTGAGGAAACCATCCAGCAAGCTAGGTTTTTTTTCTCAGCAAATTCATTTTAATATTGGGTTTTCCTGTAGACGTTGCTTTTCAACGAGTCCGGGGAATATATGTTTGGACGATTTTGCACGTATGTATGTTTCGTTCAAAACGGGAGGGCCTTCAAACTCGAAGGGAAGTTCATCGCAGTGTGGCCAGAACTTGCGATCCTTGTGCTCAGGGTGAGGGTCGCTATGCCTACCTGAAGCTTCGATCCAAAACCAGCATCAGATCAAGGCTGTCTTCCAGACACTGAACCGGCTTAACTGAAGTACTGAAACATGCGAACTATACGTGAACCGTGGCGCTGGTCATGGTGAAGTACTGAACTATGGTCCACTGCTGAGCTATTTCCCATGTGAAGATCACAAGAAAGCACCCCACGTAGCAACAGGTGTTTACACTGGGCAGGTATGGCGATGAGCCTCAAGCTACCTCCCAAGACTATGGCTGGGTCCAACCAACAGGCAGCCGGATGCTGGCAAAGCTCCGTCAAAAAAAACCAGTTTTCATTTGGACATGGACAGTTCTCATATTGCGAGCCCTAAACCGATCTAAACCTGTAATTCTACAGATTTCTGGTGATTCTTTTGGAACGAAATCTGACCCAACACGGTTGGCCCAAGTCGTCATACGTATTCCAGGTGAATACAGGGCTTCGCCGTTTGCTCATAAGCCCGGTGTCGTGGAAGCCTTCAACCGTCCATGTGGTGCCGTTACGTGCGCGTTTGCACAGTTTGCTGCGATTACAACAGATCTAAAGTGGTGTGGAAGATTTATATAAGAACATTTAAGATCACTGTGAAAATACTTGTATAAATTATATACCCACTATATTCCCCTGATATTCCCTTTATATCACCATTATTCCGATGGACATTTCCCTGTCACTGTCAACACTCCAGGTACAAGGACCTGCCGCTTCAGTCCAAGCCATAATTGGCGACGTGCCGTGGACTTCCGTGGCTGGAAAGATGACCTTCCAGGGTTTATCTGCGGGTTATCTTGATCAGGGGCCTGGGGTTCTGAAACGTTCTGCCTGTGACACATGTGTTTTCACAAGATGGTTGGAATGTTGGTGAACTGGCCGGGATTTGACAATATACATACATACATATGCATATATACATATATTGGTGGTAATTGTGTTGTGAACCGGCACAGCGGCACAATGCTTTAGCATGTGGAGAAGAATGCAGCAACCTATGCAGACTACGTATATAATTTGAGACAGCTTGGATGTTGGTGCCAACGTGGAATCACATGTCCTTGTCACGTCTTACAAGAGAGGATTGCGATTCCGGCTATATTTTGAGCCAAATATAACATGCTTAGAACATAAAACCTTGCGTAAGATACCTCATAGAGTTTTGTAGGCCCTAATGCTGGTGAAATTCAAAACCACCTGGAATAGTGGATTCAACTTTGATTCAACATGATGCAAACAAACAGAACATCAGGCCGCTTGGACCAAAGTTCATATATCCGCAAACCGGAGCAGATCGGAGCAGCGGGCAATCTTTCCAGCACTGCAGGGATGAAGTAGATCCCAGGCAGACATGCACAGACATGCGAGTACGTCTCACCTGACAGGTTTGAAAGGCTTGCTTGCTCAGCAGTTTGTGGATTAGTATGCAACGCACTTGGCAAAACCAAATGTGTTGTATGAGGATTCTGAATGCCCAAAGGGTCATTTCTTGTATGTATAGCCTTTCCGTTGAATGGTCAGGCGAAAAGACCTTCCAGGAGCTTCTTGTAGCCGCTAACTGTTCGCTAACTGCATCAGACTCTTTGTGCTGTCACAGCTGCGCCAAATCCTGCCTCTCTCTGCAGCATTCCCACAAGTCAGACATGCATTCTCGGAAAAAAAAAACCGTTCAAACAGTTTTGCTACATCTCCGCACAAAAAGATTCCAACGAAATTGGGAGCAAAGGCACACAGGTAGGACCACAGAAAACACTGTTTCAGTACAGATCGTACAGTATTTTGCCAACTTTAGAGAGGCAGGGATGAGATGGATCACTTTCATTAATCATTCATTTGGAGGTTTCCTGAAATGGGGGTACCCCCAAATCATCCATTTATAGATGGATTTTCCATGAAATCAACCATCCATTTTCGGATAGCCCCATTTATGGAAAGCCTCTATTTGTTTTCATTCACAATTTGGATGCTAGGAACTATGCGTCGAGGACAAGCATCGCCACTGCCCCAGGGCCTCAGAAACACAAGTTTGTTCAAGTCACCACTTGAAGTTGGTTTTGTGGAAAGATTGGGCAGACATGAAGGTTGCAACATTCTTTGAACGTGGGCGGAATTTCAAAGCCATCAAAGTCAATCCTTGCTTAAAGTTGTCCAAAAGGCCTTTTTGCAAATGAGTTGGGAACGATTGGAACACAAGCACGCAAGTCTGTGTGTGTGGGATAGACAGTGTGAGTCTTTAGTTAAAGGATTTATATGTAACTATATAATACTGATAGAGAAGGCTGCCTGCCTGTCTGTTTGTTCGTTTATGATGCAAAGTCAAGGAAAACCGTCCAATCTAAGAACGTCTAAGATTTAGTATTGCCTGAGTAGGCAAGCATTTAGGGCATTGCGATTTAACATAACCGCGGAGGAAAGGGTGCTAGTCAAGGGTGAGGCAATTTGGGGGCGCAATAACAAATGTTTGAAGTTTGCTGATGATGACTATCAGTACTTACAAGCAACATTATCATATTGATGATTGAACACGAAAACCAGATTCTGCAACAAGGCAAATGACAGAAAAAGCAATGGAAAAGTCAACGTCATTCCTTCTGTAACGATTGCTTGTTTGATGCTGAGCTATGTTTTTTTGTTCCGGAATGTAATGCTATGCAACGTACAGTAAGATGTCATGCACAGAATAGGACACAGATCGAGGTCCCTAGGTACTGTGGCGAGTGCATGTACAGGGTCGCATTGTGTCACATACATATTGACTTGGAGATCGGAAGATGCCAGACAGGTGGTGTAGCCACAAAGCATAAACTTGCAAAATGATAGGAGAAACAGACAGATTTGGGAAAAGAAAGTACAGAACGGAAAGCCGAAGTGGAAGAAAGACGGAAGCCTTGGAATGGAGAACTGTGAGAATCCACCACTTCAGGTCTACTTTATTTGTTAAACAAGATGAATGTGAGATGAATGTGGGCATGCCTCAGAAAATCGCCTCCCAAAATCGGATGGTTTTATTAAACAAACAAATGTGATAATATGAACATGAACAGATGCCATTTTCTCTGATGTCCTCTTGAGAATGTTGTAAATCCAATTACAAACCATCTCCCATTGAGATCCATTTATATCGGATTTTTGTATATGTTTGTAAAAATTAGGAGTATTCAACAACAATTTCATACAATTTCCACATGCGGGTTTGCCTGAAAATGAGGTACCCCCCCCAATTTTGGTGGTTTCAAGTTTAACGTCATTTTCCCCATGTTTTCTGGACATTGCCATGGCTGAAGGCCGGCTGGTGCCCGCAAGGGAGGTGCCTTGACTCGAGCACCTCAGCTGCGATGGTGACATGAAAATCAGATCCATCCAAGTTTGACCCAAAAAACATCAAAAAATCCTAAAGACATCCCACTTTTGGAGACTTTTGAAGCACCAAAAGATGGCTCAGAAACTGGCAAAGGATGGGACCATAATTTTTTTCTCGCATGAAGATTCGAGTATCGTAGGCTTGAAACAATCAGGAATAAATACACTGCTTTAGTGACTTTAATGTGAGTGCTCTTGTTGCCATTTATTGCCTTTGTCACATTGAAATCTGGTCGGTGCTCGGAAGCAGGTGCTGACTCTGCTGACGTTTCGCCGTGGCTGCCAAGGCCATCGCTCGTCAAAATGGCAAGAGGCCAGAAGCAGCTCGAGCGAGGCAAGCTGTACAGCATGCAGCTGAGCTATGAAGGTTTCAGCAAAGTTGCAAATTCGGATTCAAAAAAACATGTTGTTGAATTGAATCATGTTCAAGTCTTGTAAGATGCTTAGCAGCCTTAGCACACAATTTTCTAGAGTACCTTTCCCATTTCACTTCGCAGCCTCCAAACTAATCAAACTATGAAGGCTTCCTGCAAGGTTCACCCTTTGCGAACTTCTTTCCTTGACCGAGCTTCTAATGCAGCAGCTTTCTCTTTGCATCAAGTTGTGGTTCTGCCGAACGAGTGGCGAGTGCCCTCTCAAGAGTCTTGTCCTAGCTAGGACCGTCAAGCCGTCCCTGCTATTTTTTGTTTTAAAGTAGGTACTTTGGGCAAATTCCAACTGGAGATCGGACGAATCGGACGAATCGGACGAATGGAAAGGGTTTCGTTGGTCAGGGATTCGCCTGCCAGCGACACGGTCTCTTTCGGCGTACGTTTCCAAGTTTGCTGTGGAAAGGCAGCTATTCAGTCTGAAATCTGATACTTTGAGAAACACATCTTTTTATTGGGACATGTGAGGACATGTTTACCTTCCAATTCTTAACCATCATTCCATGCCTATAAAATTCCAGTGAATTTTGAACTGAGGGCCGCTCTTCTCCAGGCGAGAAACCAGGTGGGGGTCATCGATGGCGGATGCACCGCGGCGCGGATGCAGCGAATGCACTGCACCGGAGCTGAGGTGCACAGCGCCCATCCTCTGCACCGAGTAGGAGATCCTTTGAGCCGCCGAGCAGGGCGTGTTGAGCCCGGTCTCGGTGATGCATTAGGGAAGCCCAAAAAAATGGCTTCATTTGCTGTTGCTGCTTGGAAAGCTTCGGAGTCGTTTGAGTCTTTGGCTTTTCATGGTTTTTTCGTTTCTCGACACGCTCAAGGTCACCCGCTGGGTCAGTTGGTGCACAGTCAGTGCCGCTTGTCTGGAGTTGGAGAAAGCTGGAGTCGGAAGATCTATGTTGGTTGTTTAGATCATCTATGTACACACTCGTCCACCCACCCGTCCATGCTTTGGGGTGTGTCTAGTTGCGTTGCAGGCTTCACTTGAAACGTTGAGACTTGGCGGTTCTATTCCTGTTGGGCCTTCTATTCTTGCTGGACAGGCAGAGACAGAGCAGCGATTCAGGCCTTCTGAAGGCCTTGAAATGGACTCGTGCAGAAAATGTTTGGTCCGATGGACAGTAACTGGACAGTAACTGTCCCTGCTAGGCGAAATCCGTCCTGGTGGTTGAAGAAGCATCAGGACACAATTTCCGTCTTAGTCTGCCAAGACAATGTCACTGTAGGTTTTAAGCACATTTGAGCACTTATTTGAGCACTTGGAATCACTTGGTACCTTTTCTATCCTTTTCTTTAGGATCACCAAACAAGCTGCGTGACAAAGCCCGAGCTGTTGGCATGTCCGACCCTCATGAGTCATGTCTGAATCCCACTTCCATCATCAGTTGAGAACCAAGGATGAAGAGAGCTCAAACAGCTGTATTGGCTTCACCTGAAGAGTAGTTGGCTCAGGTATCAGCGTACCTAAGTGACTTCTAGACAGAATGAGTGATAATTTGGAAGACGTGAAGAGCTTCAGTTTGTTAGTCTAGAGTACTCTAGATCAGGTCCACTGCGATTTTAGTCCATGACCGCACAGACAAATTGTGCCTCCAACTTGTCGATCACGTTGCCCACACAAGGCCAACAGATGTTGATCTGTTGCTCAAGCCGTGCTCCCAGCAAGGGCAAGTCATACGGACGCACGCAGAAGTTGATAAAACCCCCCCGACTGGCAAAGAACTCAGCTGGGCCTCAGGAAAACCAACTTCGCGCCAGATGTGGAAAGCGATCAGAGGAAAAGGGTCTTATGCCTGGCCAGATTGCTTTTTTCTGACTAGCACGAGATCTGTCTTCCAAACACACGGATCTTGATGATTCTTCATTTGGATTTGATGTCTTCCCAGGCTCTGTCAGTGCCATCATCGCCAGACAACAAGAGTCCCCTTGCAGCATCCAGACTCTGCGCTGTCTCTGACTGATGGTTCTCTGATCTCCAAGGTTCGCAGCCTCTCGCAGCCGATCTTCCGCAAGGGCCGCTCTGGGGCCCAAATCCTGCGTCATTCGCTGCTGTTGATGGCAGGGTCACCACATTTTGCAGATTTTAGCCGGGCCGAGGCCAAGGAGAAATGTGATCACACCGACACCTGATCCAACGCAAACAGCTAAGAAGTTGCGGTCAGAAAAACTGGCCAAATAGAAAAATTAGAAAAGGAACGTTCTGCTGGAGCGACTCCCTCCTTTGCCAAAGCTTTTCTAGGTCCGATGATGGGTCACGTCCTACTAGATCCAAGCACCTTGGCACCATGGAGCTTTTGGGGATGTACAGGCTTTGTCGTTGCTCATTTTTTTGACTCCGAAGTTGCAGGTTTTGGAAAACGCTTTGGTTGTTTCATTTGTAGCTACAACATATTAATAGCAATACTTTGGTTTGTCTCAGAATAGGATACCCGCAAAATCGAATGGATTCATGGCTATTTTATATTGTGGCAAAAACCCCATTTTCAGACACAGCCAAAAATGTCAATTGGTGATAAATTATCCCATTAAACCATCAGCAAAAATCCCCATTGTTGATGGTTAAACCCTCCATCTACAACATCTTAACAGCAATACAAAACTGGTGCTGAAAAGCTTGCCACCGATAGCCACATTCGTACCACATGTACGCTGCATCCACTTAGGCATTCAGAGCTTCCGCAGAGGTCTGAATATCTATGGAGAAACATGTACACACATGTCAAATCATGTCAATCATGTCAATCTGTTTATATTTATATAAATGTATTTGCATAATTCATAATACAGATACAATTTTATCTGTCATCATATTTATGATTGATCTTAGAGTCATAACTCTCATAACATCCAAAACCTATGCATATAGTTATATCCATACACATTGCACATTGCACATACCTGGCAAGGCGGACAGCGCTGATTGCCATGGCCACCGGAGCGGAGACCGCCGACCGGATCAAGAGCTTGTTTGGGACAGGCACTCAGTCGTTATCACCCTCAGGTCACGTGGATTTTTGGAGGAAATCCCCTAGAAACCAATGGGATTTATAGGGGAAAATCATAGGATTTTATGTGGGAAATCCACAAAAAAAACATGGTGTTTGTTTTGAATGAGAAGATCATCGAACTCCACGGGGGATTTTCCGTTGCCGTTTTTGTTGGAGCGACATCGTGGCGATTTGATGCACATTTCTGCGCTTCTCCAAGGGCTGGAAATCGCGTTGACCCTAAAGTGTGGACAGCCTGGGTGGAGAATTTGGCGTCCAGCTCTCAGAGAAAGCAACTGCTCTCGACACCATTGAGACACCATTGAGACACCATTGAGAATCAGTGTCGAACCACTCCTTCAGTTGAATACGACTTGTGCTTCCTCACTGTATCACTGTATTATCTGTATTTGATCGTGCTTATATTTTTTGTGGCCGAAAAACGCCAGGCATTCAGGTCAATCTCAACCGATGGCCAGCGCCCCAACTTGGAGCAGCGCAATGCTTTGGGCAGTTGGTGTGACCTCGCAGACCAATGGTACGGTATGGTTCACCTGCCGCCATGTTGCCGTGTGGTTAGGCTGGGCACTTCGGGGAAGTGGACCATGAGGGCAAACGGCAAAAAGAGGCCGAAAGACCAACTGGTTGGAACTGTCTTCTGGTCTTCCTGGATGACACCGGAGGAAAAAACTCAGCTGACGCTGTTGCTGGGTACAGATGAGTAAGCTGCTTCACATATGAATGAGTTGCATGATATTGCATGATGCAACTTGTGAAGGTCTGATAAACGAGCATTTGTTCAGAGAGGATTATTTTCTGGTATCATTTCACTGTACGTTTGTGACATCTCCTAGCACTTTCAGCACAGGTGACATTAAAAGATGTTGGTGGGACACTATTGTAGGGCAGGGTTGTGGCCCTTGCTTTGGTCAGAAGTTGCCTCCAAGAACACAACAGACAACAGAGTAGGGTGTGTGAAAACATTGATTGAACGGGTCAGCACTGAAGCCGGTCCGGCCACAAATTGATGTAGGCTTGCCTGAGTGCTCTGAGTCTGACAGGCCACAGACAAAGAGCATATGGAGTTCCTGACAGAGGACTACTTTCTGCAAGGCAGATCTTAACGGGGCTGCGCCAGATATGATTTCAAGAGGTGTTGCTTATCTTCGAACAAGTCACCAGACTCACCAGACAGTGGGAAGCGATTGCTGGCAGCTTTGAGATGCTCCCCGGGCAGATTTGGACCAGAGCAAAGATCCAGCAGAGAAGACGGGAAAGTCAAAGCAGGGGAGGCGCACCTTTTTTAACATGTAAGGGTGACATATCTTTCACATTTCAAGGAACAATTTGTGCGCAAATGGTATACAAAAAGAGATGCATGGATCCTGCTATTGCTTGGCATGTTCTTGAACGGCAGTTCTGTGATTTATCTCCAAGTATCTTGTTGCAAAATGGAGGCCTAAAAAACCAATGTCCACGGCCTTCACTGACCGGGGAGTGGATTCGCTCAGACACTCCTGATGCGAGTAGCCTGTTTTTCATTGTTTCGCTAAATCTAGACATCTAGACTATACACCGTTCCATAGTTGTTGAACTCCGATCTGACCTTAGCCAGTCATAGCCCCTTTTGATCACTGGATCACTGTGTTCCATCACGATCCAAGGTTCGAATGCGTGAAGGCTGGTTGTGTCATCGAAGCATAGATCAGTTGCTCAGAAGATCGGGTTGGATTCAGGTTAGCTGAAGTTTACTATAGACCCAAGTAGATGGGTATGGATCAATACCTATTAATACCATTTTTAGTGGGATGAACATCCATTTACCCCAGGGGTACAAGGTTTTGACCCATCCCCAGATAGAAAACAGTTGACCTTCCTCAGGTGTGGCGACAAAGCACCTGCTTCGGATGGATCTGCAAAGTTATGAAGACGAAGGCCCAACCAAGCACAAGGCAAGGGATCCAGCAGATGGACAGAGACATCCCAAACTCAGGTAATTCACCCAGTGGGGGGTTCTTCAGATGTGGGAAACCCCCAAAATCCCAAAACAGATTGTTCTTACTGGATCTTCATGAAGAAATCAATGGTTTTTTGGGTGTCCAATGCCAAAAAGTTGACAAATTGGATGATTTCGTTTTAAACTGGCAACTTGTCGCACTGCTTGAGCCAGGCAGGCTGTAATTGCTCGGTTTGTCAGCCTACCCATATTCATCCTGCAGGCGCAAAACAGACTGCGCCCATCGAGGGAATTTTCATGCGTTGTTTTTTTTTCAAATGTGCATCTCATGTTTTCCATTCTGCTAGGTCAGCCTACTCATGCCTGCGCCCACAATGTGGTTGCGGACTGTGCTCTTTTTGATTGTGATGTCTTGCACCACAAAGTCATGAATCATGGGCCTACCAGGAAGCCGACTCTGTTTGACAGTGGCAGATTGGGATTGCCATGGTTTCTTTACCAGCACTGAACGTAATCACACGTAATTGCTGGTCATCATAGGTGTAGGTCACAAACTTTGATGGTTTCACACAATTTCACACGCCAAGTCGACGAAACGGGCTAAGTTCTTGACCTCAATGTATGCCCATTTCTGTCACCGCGCAGGACCCAGTGAAGGTCAAAGTAGGCCCGGAGACTCAGGTCATTCTTTGTGGCCCTTGATCCTCAGCAGTTCATCAAGAAAGCCTGGAATGTTTATTTTCCAAGGTTTTATGCAAAAGTATCTTGACAAGACTTATGTATGTTATATGTAGCATTGTTACTGTATGTCCCAATGTGATGAATGTCTCTCTGCATGTTTGTGCCTTTCCAATCCTTTCCATTCTTTTGACATCTGAAGAAAAATGGACACAGTTGCGCTAAGGAAAGCACAACTATCCTCAAGCGCAGAGTCCCGGGGTTCGCAAGGTCTTATTCTCAGAGTTGCGGAGCCGAAGTCTGCCTGATCTCAGTAAGGAACTAGCATCTATTCTTATATCTATATCCAATACCATCTATCATACCTATGAATACGTATACGTATATATATATATATGTATACTAATCTCTATCAATAGAATATCTATTAATATCTATTAGTACATCTATTCCCATATCTATTTGTGTTATTCCAACGAACAGCCTCTTAAACGTTGCGAGTCGTCTGAGGCTCTTGAGTACGCTCAAGGCTGGGAAACCTGTGAAAACCTATACACCTGAGAAGAAGATGTGACATTGTTGTCAGCATACTTGTAGTTTTTGGGTTTAAAGGATGGAATTGTGGTACAATTTTGAAATAACTTGAAGACCTCAGACTTCTCCCAACAAAAACACTAGCGATTGGATCCCACATTTCTTTGCTGTGAATTCTTTTGAGAATAGCCCTAAAACAGGCAGCGCACACGAGCACGAGCTGCTTTTCCAGCAGAGCATGACTCGCAAGGCGACCTGGTGGACCTGGAGTTGGGGATCATCCTCGATGGTTTGTTACATGGTTTTGTTACTAAAACCGTGCCTAGTGGTACCCTCTGGTAAACTAACATAGCTATGGAAAATCACCATTTTTAATGGGAAAACTCACTATAAATGGCCATTTTCAATAGCTATGTTAGTTTACCAGAGGGTAAAACCGTGCCTAGTGGTACCACAAGCTTGACCCATAGGGTTGCTGCTAAGCCGAATTGTTTTTTTATGAGCCGATTTCGCCAGGGTCGTGTTCAAGCTGATACTTCCAGTACCACAGCTGGCCAGTACCGACGTCCCAAGACCGAGGCAAGGTATACTGTGTAATGCACAACCAAGACTTGGTCTTGTGGTCCAGAATTGATCAAGGTAAACAAGCACGTTGAATAACTTGAATACATGGTGAGGTTGCAATTTGTAACTCAACGTGACCGGCCTTTCAATGTCAAGTGAATCAACTCAGATGCTCGATGTTCATCTGGCGCTTAGGCAATGGTGAAAAAGTCTCCTGAGGCATTCGTTTGCTTGATGTGATCTGGGTAAATTATAACGACCTCACTGCGACCTCACTGGAATCATGGTTAGTAAGGGGAATCATCCCCAAATGGCCTTAATTCAGGTTAGTGAATTATTATAATTTACCCAGATGTGATGACTTTGTGATGAAGGGTTCATACTGCCCGGCATTTCAAGCGCCGGTCTGGTGCAGGGTGGCAATCCAACCTTGCAGAGATCCGATGCTTCCTACATCTTGAATCCTCGTGCTTGGCGCCCAGCATCAGAACTCATTTCATGCCCCACAACAATGACTTGCAAAAAGCCCTTTCCCCACCAGTTTTATCTCTATTGTCTATGTCTTTGATTGATAAAATTTGCCCTCACCATGCGGACTTGAGGAAAGTGACCCGCCTCATCCACATGATAGGATTTGCAATACTCGCAAGGCTGGTTTATCATTTGCTGGTGTTTGGCTAGAGACAAATCATTGTCTCTTCGGACTGGAAATCAGATCTTATCCTGTTTGAAACAAAGCCCACGATGGCTGCAAGTGTGGCCGAAGTTGAGACTTGTATAGACTTGTGCTGTTCTTTAATTTCAAGATTGACTTCAACAGATGAACTGGACGCAGGCCCGCGGAGAATTCAAGGAAGGATACTCTCAAGAGTGCACTCGCTTCGCTGTCAAGTGGAATCAAGACCTCTACAGGCGGTCCGGTGGTGATTCGTTGTGAATCGTGTGTCAGTTTCTGGAATCATAGAAGCTAAGAAGTCCAGCCACCACTCCAAGCACCTTCCATGAGGGAAAATTTGGTTGCGGATTGTGGAGATCATTCTGCAGAGGTTCGATGTCCTATCATATGGTGGTGATGCCATTCGACCTCTATTTCGTGCAGGGCCAGGCTCCTAGAGATCAGGTGCTTGTCGCAACCAGTGAAGAGATAGATTCCAAAAAGATCATGCTGAATCATGCTTAACCTATCTTGGCTCAATATGCCACCATTCGGGGCATTTGATTTCCAGCTTGAGACTCTTTTGTGCACTTTACCATGATTCTAGCGAGAAGTGGAATGTAAGGTGCATGGAGGCTTTTGTCAAGTAAAACGCACTGTCATCAATAAAGAAGTACATGAGCAACAACAAGAATGCCAAGCACGAAGAAGCACGACAAATGATTCAAAGAGTGACGTGAACTTTGCTCGACTGAGTGGCTGACATGTTTCACATCTCCATTTTTCCAGGTCTTGCCCTCCCAATCAGAGTGGCGCGCCCGGAGAAATCTCGTGACTCGAAGAGGAAATGCCTCAAACATCAGCTGCTAAACCGAGGCAGCGCCAATCCAATCACTGGCGATGTGAAGGACATCGTTTTTAGCTTTGTGGTGGGATTTTCAATGGATTGGTTTAAGGGAAAATTTACAGGAAAGCCCCATACTTAATGGGAAAATCTATGGTTTCCTGTAGATTTTCCCTTAAACCAATCCATTGAGATTTCCGTGCATTTTGCACTCCACTGGCAAGGAAGAAAAGAATCCATGTCCCGAGTGCACGGCATGTCAGCGCTTGGTAAGTGTCCCAAAACTTGCGGAGTCTATGTAAAGTGCCCGGGCTAAATGGGCTTCAGGACAACGTTAAGTCTCCTCGAAGAAAAACCGAGCATGAACAGAAGGGAAGGCCAAGACGCCCAACAGCTGCTATGTTACTGTGTGTTTGCGAGTGGACCATCCTTCACTGTGGCTGATGATGGCTGATGTGTTCGTGCAACTAAAACTGCATGTCTAAATATCATATGCAGGATTTGACCCAGTCAGTTTTCAGGGTCAACAGTTTCGAGCACATCCACGTCTGACATATTTCTGTGGAGTGGATGCATCACTTTTGTCCGCTGCGGAGGGAAAAAGCTGGTCAAGCTGTTCGGATGCTCACGAATCACACAGATCTTGATGCCCAGGCGCAGTGCTTGACGAGGTCTTTTTTTTTTGATACCATGGACGTATAGAAAACTTGGAACGACTTTTCACCCATTGGCATGTCGTTGTACCCCTTTACCATTGGGCTTTGGAGATTTTTCCCTACTTGGATCTATATAATCCCTTTTGGAACAAGACAAGACGGGGAAAGTTGGAGATTTGTGACGCGTGGCGCAGGCCAAAGAGGATCGAGAGAACCGCATGCAGGTGTCATTTTCGCGAAATCAGAGATTTTGCTGCAGGTTGTTCCATACTTCCTCTAGCATCTTCAGAAATATTTGCCATAGTCAGAACATGGGATTCTTTTTCCCATAAAAGGAGCATGGTCATCCTCCCATCATATAAAAGGGGTTTTGAGAGAATATACCCATGATACGGAATTCCCAACAAAGTTCGGACAACCATATCCCATGTAATTACTGTACTATGTTTGGCACAGAAACATTGGCAAACAAACAGTCGTGTTTCTGAGACTGATGGGACAACCCCAGGAGGGAAGTAAGAAAGAATCAGTGGCTGTTGATTCAGTGCCAAATTGAGGATTGTCTCAAGCATTCTTTTGGACCCCCCTGCCACCCTGTGGCAAAGACATGTAAACAACATCATGTTCAATTTGATTTAGCAATCAAATCGGGTATCGCATGGCATCCCCTATTTTGAGACAACTCCAGTGGTGCCCTTCCGCCACATCTCGACAGGTCGACGAAAACTTTGCCAAACTTTGCAAAGCTGGAGTCGAACTTGGATCCACGCGCGCCGCAGAGGCTTGAAGGGATCCAGAGATCTACGTGTGATATCCCCGTTTTGAGGTTGTCCCAAAACGGCGGACTCCAAAATCGTCTAACTTGCAACTTGGTCATTTTTAAGCGGGAAACTCACTTTGTTGGGGTAGGCTCAATTTTACAGAAAAACACTCATTTGACGGCCAGCAAGTAGTGGGCAAATGGTGAACATATTTTGCCGGATGGAATCAGGTTCGGCTTAAAGGCTCGATGGACTCCCTTTCCTCCAAATCTTAGAAGCATTGGTTTTGTATTGGATCTTCAGTTTGGGGTGAATTGTGCAGGTATTTTTATGATAGTGGGAGGGATTACTACAGTAGCACATGAGAATTCTTGGGATGCTCTTCGCCATTCTCAGCCATTCTCGACTGGACTTTTGGATACTTTTGGCAGGTTTCAAAGATCAAGGCAACACAGTTCAGACATTTGTCGACCAATGTAGCCAATGCACTAAAGTTCGGGCCTCAGGTTGGGTTCCCGGCGCTGGTTGATATTCGGAAGGCACCCGGCACCAAGGTGGGACGATTGATGTGCCAGTCTCAAAGATCTGCGCAGCCAAGCTGTAGGCAGAACTAAAGAGAGCGAAACTAAAATAGAGCTCTTTTTCCTGCGCAACTGTCACGTGGTCATCGGACTGCACAGTACATATACGTATCATTACGTATATATAGTATAATATATATCTATATATATATACACAGTATATATATATATATATATATATATGAATGATATGTATATATGTATATATATAGATGAATGATATATGTATATATATATATATGAATGATATATGTATATATATATATATGAATGATACATGTATATATATATATATGATATATATGTATATATATATATATGTATGATATATGTATATATATATGTATATATATATATGAATGATATATGTGTATATATATATATATATAAACATATGTATACATATATATATATATATGTATATATATACACGTAAAAACATGCATAGTATATATATATACATATATATATATATAATATTGATATTTGGAAGGTTGTAACATCAAGATCCTTTCAGATTGGGAGAACCAGTTGACACTGCTTTGCGCAAGCTTGAGAAAGATTGAAAAAGAATGCGCCAGTGACAGCCAAGAGCATTTGTAACCATGTCGATTGATGCATCAGTGCATCTCCATTGGAGCCCGAGTCAGTCGGACGCCTTACCCAGTTCTCGACCCTGTTTGGCCTGAACCTAGAGCCAAGAACTTCAGAGAGAATCGAGAATGGAGTCAGGAGCAAGTTTGGAATCCCAGCATCACTATATTCTGAAGTAATATTTGCGTTGGTTGCAAATGCTGGTGCCTTGAGAAGACAAGTTGAAATGCTCGTTTATTCATGCATTTTGGAACAAATGCATGTGGCTTTACAATCTTTTCTACAAATTGGATCTATGACGATAACCGCAGAGTTTCTTCGGCTGCCTTTTGTGGCAACCGCAGTAACCGGGTCGTGACAGGGCGGGTCTTCGGAATGAGAGCCAAGTGTGGACCGCGAGGCAAGCGGCCAACATGACCCTCAAGGTCCTAGCTTGGCTGTCACCGAGACAGAACCTGAGTTTTCAAAGCTCAAAAAAGGACGAACCTGGAAAAAGGATAGACAAAAGCGGGAGGTTTACATAGGTAAGTTTAGCACATTTGAGCATGCTTGACAATGCTTGATGGGAAGAAAGCCATGAATTGAGTAAATGCAAGCTCCTGAAAGCTCAAAGCAGTGGTGCTGCTTTGGAACAGAGACACGCTACAGCACCAGCTTGAACGAGTTAGCCTTGTAACCAAACCATACAGTATATAAAAAAGGAATGTATATAAATGTATGTGTATCTCGCAAGGTTTTTCACTTGCTCGCAGCCAGACGTATCACATGAGTAACACAGCATTTCCAACAGCACCGATGGTGCAAGCTGCGGGAACTTCAAGCGTCAGAGGTGTGGCATGGATTCCAGAACAGTGCCATGAAATATGCGATCCCTTTATCTGTAGTATATAGATAAAAACACAGCAGTTGATCCCCAATTCACAAGTTGATCTGCTTGATGTTTGCCATTGGTCCGGGTTTTGGATGTCGAGGCTCTGAATTTGTCGAAACGGATGAAGGCATTGTGATCTTCGAAGGAAGTCCACACAAAGAAAAGGCAACGGATCGACGGATAGTGACGGATAGTGTTGTTCTGGATGTTTTTCAGGATTTCAATCAGAAGCACCCACCATTTCTCGGTCGAAGCTTTTCTGGACCTGGGATTTCTAGACATTTCTAGACCTTAATTTCACCTTGTGGACAGACAAGAGCCGAGCCGAGTCAGGTATCTTGGATTTGAAGCCAACATTATCGCGAAAAAGTTCGTACGAAAAAGTGATGTGTAAACAGCTTTCTGAAGTAGGACCAGGAGAACGCTGCCGAGCTTTTTCTCAAGTGGGGCGTCGATGAACTGTGTTAGGTTCTCTGTTCCAAGATGGGAAAGATGCGCCTTCACAGGGTATGGTATTGAACCATATTGAACCCATTAAACCATCAAGTTGTGGGTCAATCATGTTGACTCATTCCTGCAGTTGACGAAGTGCTGCCGGACAGGTGCTCTATGGCAACTTGTTGTGGACCGGTGCCCTGGCACTGTCCAAGTTCTTCGCAACTGCCTCAGCTGCGCCAAGAGTCCAAGGCAGATGATGTGATCAGATCGTTTTGGTATGGTTAAGATACCCTCTGGTTATTTAACATAGCCATGGAAGCCATGGCCCATTTATAGATGGTTTACCGAACTAAAAAATGGTGATTTTCCGCTATGTTAAATAACCAGATGGTATGTTTTCTGATGAAATTTTGAATAGGCCAATAGGCTGTGTGACACGTCATCTTCAACTGATCCTAGCGGTCCTAGCGTGCGTGGCAGGACGAGCTTGCTTGGAGCTGGGTGCTGGAACTGGGGTGGTTGGACTCACTCTTGGCCGCCTGGGAGCAGACTTTCATCAGCATTCAGCCGCAGTCGTTACTTCCACAGTTGTTACTTGGGGATGGGTCAAAACCCTATCCCCCTGGTGAACATCAAAATAGCTGGGATTTATGGATGTTCATCCCCCTAAAAATGGTATGTATAGGTATGGACCCATACCCACTTCCCCAAAACCTGGATAGCTCTTGTAAATTCTACTTCTCAACTTCTGACTTATGCTGTCTCATCATTGTCACAACATTGTGCCAAGGTCCATCCAAGTTCCTTGAAACATTGCGCAAAAGAAGATGCTCATGTCTTTTGATAGGAAGTTGCATTCTCTTCGTTTGGACAGAGTGGATATTGCATTCTTTTGAGGCGGAGGTCCCTTAGGAAAATTACGAGTTCTATCTGTAAAGCAGGACCATTTCTTGGCTTCTCCCAAGCAAGACTACGAGCTAAAATGTTCTTGGAAAGGTCATTCTACACTGTAGCTGTATATGTGAGGCGGATGAAATCTACTTCAAATCCACCTGGCGTATGAAAACATATCCTACCATTTTTTTTGGGGTAGTCTCCACCACTGCCAGCTGTTTTGACGCAAAAACCAGGAGAAAGCAGGGGTATCAGGGTGAACTACCCCATGGCATCCCATGGCCATCTTCAGGCGCCAGTCTTCATTACGGACAATGAGCCGGAGTTGGTGACTCTCATGGCAAAGAACATAGAGGCACCAGAGACGAGTCACAGGGGTTATTAGTTCAAAGTCAACCAAAGTTGGTCCGGAAAAATGGGGTTTTTCACAGCATGGGGTTTCACCAGCGAGATACCATGAGATACCCCAACTTGGATAAACTTGGCTGACCGAAAAATTGGTGCCCAGGCCAACCAGCTGAGCCATTGCGTGCAAACTCGCCAACTGGACTGGGCAGATGGCTCCACTTTCATGCAGCAGATGCCTGACATTGTCGTGGCAGCAGCTTTTCTGCTGCATCTATGATCATCTATGCAGGTTCGCGCCGTGACACAATCAGATGTCGGAAAAGCGCCGTGGCAGTGGCTGTTTCTGAGGATGTGCTGTATGAAGGCGTGTCTCGGCAGCGTTCGGACAGTACCGCTGGGGGTTTTGTCCTGGCATTCAGACAGCAGCAAAGTACATCCCTGGCTTGAAAAGCTCATTTGAGCTAAATTTTGTCCTCTAGAAATGTGCACCAATCCAAACAGCTTTTTTTTGGTACACCTTGGGTTAAGGATGGATCGATATTTTGCCATGCCCTTTCACAACACCTCCGAGAGGGAGGGGAAGCCTACGTGGCAAATCATCACAATCCCAAGAAGTGCCAGGCACGCCAGGCAGCCTCAATGCGGGGTGAGAGACGAACCATCATGGGGATACAACCAATTGTAATTGGAATATATGGGTAATATATATATATAACATATATATATATATATAACATATATAATATATATATATATAATACATATATATATATACAATGGGATATACAAGCAACTAGTTATCTAAGCCAGTTAAGCCATATATTCCAAAGATCTTCCTATATCCCATGGAGGCAACTCTGGGCTTCATTCGAAGTGCCATCTCCATGGGCTTGAGACTGGAAAGGTTGGAGGACGGCAACTGAGTGTTGCTCAAAATGGGGGAATCCTCAAAGCCCACCTTAACTATAACATAATATAAATATAAATATTAATACATATATATATAGTATTATGGATTCATTAAGTCTATTGTTGAAACATGCCATCAAATGGAGAATTGCCTCGGTCATTTTTTTGAACAACACCTTGTCAAAGCTGAAGTTACTTCCCCATCCCTGTGCGGACGAGGATTGCAATGGCTTTGCCTTGGGGAGTCTGCAAATTTCCGCAGCTCCTTTTGGAGGAAATTTCCAACCTTTGGAAGGAAGTGCCGATGTGGCTCTGATTCAACCAGATCTGGTGCCAAAGAAAATCAAAGAAAGTAAGGATGATCAGGAGGATGTGGCAGCAGGGACCCACAAAAGGGGCTGTGACTAGTAGCCACTAGGATCTATGTATCCATGTAGCTATGTAATCTATGTATCTATGACATATATGACATTTATGAAATCTATCTATGTGTCTACCTCCCTGTCCCTCTCTCTCTCTATATTTATACAAAAATGCGTATACACATGTATACATGTATGTATGTATGTATGCATGCATGCATGCATGCATGCATGGATGTATGCATGGATGTATGCATGGATGTATGGATGGATGGATGGATGGATGGATGCATGGTATCGTATGGTGTGGTAGGGTAGGGTAGGGTTTGGTATGGTATGGTATGGCACGGTAATGTATGGTATGGTAATGTATGGTATGGTAATGTATGGTAGTATGGTATGGTAATGTATGGTATGGTAATATATATAATGTCATGTCATGTCATGTCATGTCTGTATGTATGTATGTATGTATGTATGTATGTATGTATGTATGTATGTATGTATATTGAGATGTACATACAACAGACGTATGTATGTATGTATGTAATGTAATGTAATGCAATGTAATGTCATGTAATGTAATGTAATGTAATGTAATGTAATGTATGGTAATGTATGGTAATGTAATGTATGGTAATGTAATGTATGGTGATGTAATGTATGGTAATGTAATGTATGGTAATGTATGGTAATGTATGGTAATGTATGGTAATGTATGGTAATGTATGGTAATGTATGGTAATGTATGGTAATGTATGGTAATGTATGGTAATG
>Ga0126342_10002858_pt1 | contig 27706 bp, 28 predicted proteins | sample Cyp1metagenome_FD_92528 | JGI IMG/M metagenome (GOLD analysis project Ga0126342, IMG submission 92528) | Coral microbial communities from Lord Howe Island, Old Settlement Bay, Australia - Cyphastrea 1 metagenome | ecosystem: Host-associated > Invertebrates > Cnidaria > Coral ... | reverse complement strand
GACATAGCATTCCACCTTTGCAGCATTCAGTCTTGCAGACATTCCATGCGCATCCCAGAGCGCTCTTTTGCCCAAAGAAAAAGGTGCCTCACTTCCCGCACGCCGCTGCCGGGATTTTGATTATATCATATTATATTGATAAACGACGTTTTATTAGCTGATAATTGTAGGGGGTTATAGCATGTTATAGCTAGCCGCAGCTAGCCTTTATTCATAGATTGGGGGCCGTCATTATCAATGAGCTGGGAATCCATATTAACCAACCATCATTCAAGACTTTCCGATAAGTTCTTGACGCTGCTCGTAGAAAGATTGGTTCCAGGTGCCATTGAATCACCATGTTGAAATACTTAAACCATAATAAGAGGCTGATGTGTTTGTGCCTTGCTTCATGCCACCGGAGGCCCCACTTTCGCCCGACTCTGAGCCCAGTCAAGCTCAGGGTTTTCCATCCCAATCTTCAGCTGCGGATGGATTTTCTGCTGCCTTTGGTCCGGATGGAGCTGGAAGCTTAGCTGCCTTCAACTCCGGTGGTTTTGGCGAAGCCTTTGGAGCTGAAGCATTTGGCGATGCTTTCGGGGGACCCACCGGTGACGGCTTCGGAGCTGAAAGTCGCAGCGAATCGCCCAAGAAGAAAGGGAAGGAGGCGATTTCCACCGACTTTTTCCAGGACCGACATGCTGCAAAAGATTGCAAACATGTGAAGAGTATGAAATCCTAACTATGGGGGACTTGATTCCTAATTTGAAAGGTGCACTTAATCCTTGTGGTGCTTGGTGCCTGGAAGGACGCAGCATTCCATTTTATGTGAATTATATTGAATTCTCTTGAATTATTGAATTATATTGAATCATATTGAATCATATTGAATTATATTGAATTATGTGTTGATGAATCGGCTGAATTACATACTTGAGCGGTACACTTTGCCGCTGTTGCACCATTTCCATCCATTTCCGTCAACAACACAATTTTTGTGTTCAATTCAAACTTCCCATGATTTTTCTTAAGTGATACGGAGTGTTTACCCTACCTTTTTTCCCCAGGATGAGTGGCAAAAAAAACATTTTGACTTCCCATCCACATGCCCCGCTCCCTCACCCTCCTTGCACTCCAAGGAGACCTTTGATGATCCCTTCCGCACCTCCCAGACCCTTGCGGCCCTTGCGGCTGAGGGAGCCGATGAACGCAGCCTGCAAGAACTGGCGCGGCGCTTCCAGCGGACCTTGGCAGCGGATCGCGAGGCGAAATCGGGAACAAAATGGGAGAGGTTGAACCAACAAACTCAAGGAGTTGACTTGCAAAACTTGGGATTGAAGCAACCTTATAATTAGCTATCTATCTATCTATCTATCTATCTACCTATCTATCTATCTATAGCTCTATATATATATATGTATATATATATATAAGATGTACACATCACAGGGAAGTTGACATGATGTAGCTGATGCAATTGAGATTTAAACTATTAAAGATGACGGGATCTCCGTCTGGGTCACGTTGTTCTGGATCCTGCAAGCCCACTGACTTTGCTTAGTCATAGTCACTAGGTCAGTCATTCTGTATAGCTATTTATTCTGTTCTTTGCACGGGTGTGATCCAAAGATTAGTTTCACTTTGGCAGCCCACACTCAGGGTGCTAAAATGTGCTAAAGATCCTTTATAGTAATTACTCAGCTATGGTCATACTATCGTCCTCCCCTTTTGTGTGCTTGGAAATTGTTGGAAGGTTAGAGAAGTATCCCGTTCAAATGTGGGCCCCAATCCAATGATCCAATGAGGACGTGTCAGAAAATAGACCGAAAATGCCAACGGTTTATAATAATGATTCCTCTGAAAATTGCCCTTTGGGGGAATTGTCATGTTCAGACACACCCAAGAATCATCTAGAATCTAAAGTTCAGGAGTTATATCCCATTTATATGTCCCCAAACATTCCCATTGTACCCCCATGAAATATCCCCTCATGGTGGGAATCTTCCGGACCAATGGCACCAGGTGTCCAAACAAATCAGCGAAGAGATGCACGTCTTGGCGGAAGAACTGCGCATGGTCCAGGACCGGAGTCTCTGGTGGCCTTGTGAAGCTAAGGTGATCTAAGGTGGCTAGGGGAAGGTCGGCCTAGAGAAAATAAGGTTTGGAAAGTTCCGGTGATTCAGATTGAAGAACTTAAAATATTCGTAGCTCTGCTGTGTTCTGACAATGTTTGCCTGTTTATCCTATTGATTATGGTATTTTTGGGGCATCCACCAGTTCTTTCTTTGGCCTCGTTGATATGTCAACCTTGGACCTTGGATGATTGGTCAGCCTCAGCTGACCCACGGAGAGTTGATTCGTCCCTCATTGGAATTCCTTTCAGCCAGGACGCGGCACAGCAAGTGGAGCAACAGAATGCGCAAGAGGCAGCTACCCGCGACCTTTCTGAAAACATCCGAAAAATATATATGGTAACTGACATGTAAATATGTGGAGTGCGGGCCAGACCGCGAGGCCCCGGAGGTAGTATGAAATACCAGTTCGTATTATATCTAAATGTAGCTACCGTATGTTCAAACGAATTGGATTCCGTATGTTTAAATGGCCGGGCGGGCCAAGGAAAACTTCCCGCAGGTAGTCTATAATACCTGTTCGTATATTTAACAGTCCGTATATTTATATGTATAAACATGTGGCTTTTTCCATTTTGTAGGATTTCGGATTGCCCTTTTTGTTCTGGGGGATGTTTCGATTGCAAGCCTCCACATGCCTGACGAGTCACGATGAGCCCGGCAGGCTCGACAGCAACAACAATTGGATGGCGAGCAAAAGGGTTTGACGCAGCAACTGGCAGAGCAGCACCATGGTGTTTAAAGGGTGAAGCAATTCTAAACTGGTCGCTGGTTTCATTTTGGTTCATGTTTTTTATTGGTGAATCTTCTCGGTCGGTGTTCAGGATGGAACAGGGCCACTGCTGAGGCAGCATCGGTTGATGGAGTTGAGGGATGAGAGCCGGGCCTTGAACTTGGCTCCTTGCTGTGATCGGAAGATATCCTGGGAAAGAAACTGGATGCCGCAGTATGAATGGTTCGATAATATCATGAATCATCATGAATCCTCCTCGATTTATAGGTGATTTTCCCATTAAAACCTCCATTAATTGTGGATTGTCCATTGCCACAGTTGATTACGAGAGGGTAATTTGATATACATAATTTGGTGTGTTTGAAGCTCTACTTGATGATGTAATGACTTATTTGGAAGAATGACATGCCTCCTCCGCGCCCATTTGGGATACTAAGTCACAATGCTTGGGGGAAGAGTTATCTGAAACATCGACCACATAAACATAACTAGTGTGATCCCCCGAAGAAGATGCAGAAAATAAAAACTCTGCCGCTGCTTGATAGAGGATCCACCATGGTGGTGGCAAGTGGAAAGAGTTTTATCATGTTTTATCAATAAGGAAAACTGGTGCTAAAAACTGCGAGTTATTATGATTGTATGTGTTGATGTCATTCCATAGTGTCTTCAAAAGGCAAAACGAATAATTGTATAGATTGAATAGAACAGACACAATGGAAGAACACGCAGACAAGAGCCGTAGTATGTTGAGCAGACATGAAGACACCTGGACATGACAGGATGCTGTTTTCATCCGTGCCAAACTTGTGAACCACAAAACAACTGTTTGAAATGATCTATTTGTAATAGTGCAACCTATAATGTTTGCTAATCGAGGTACGTTCTAGAACGTTCCTGTATCCCCAGTTGAGCTCCATGCAGAACCCACTTGACATCACTGCCGATGCCAAAGCAATTCGCCGCTGAGGAGAATTTGTCGATGCGAAGAGACCGGAAGCATTTGTCCGAAGAGGTGGAGTTTCTTCAGAGCACTGTGGGCAGTGAGTTTCCTGACTGAATAAATGATATAAATGATATAAATGTAATGTTGGATTCACCCAATGCCATTAAAACCATCGTAAACCTATCATAAACCTATCATAAACCTATCATAAACCTATCATTCGGGGATACATGTACCATCCATTTATGGCCATTTTATGGCCAATATATGGGGGATGGTTTACTCCAAGGAGACGAGCGCTGGAGAGCCTGGAGCATATGAATCACATCTTTGATTCATACAACAAGGAGATGGAGGCAGCTGGGCTGCAACATGTTGCAACGATGTCCTCCAAAAGACAGAGCTGTGATTCACTGGAAAATGAGGAAAATGTGGGAAATACTGTACTGTAATGATGGCGGGTTGCTATAGATGGTAGCTTCACTTGATTTTGAGGTCGGACACTGAGATTGTAAGCATGGGTTGAACTTGATGGCAGTCTCACCAGAGATGTGGAACATCAACCGATTGGCTTCTGATGCTGTGCCTTTTGTACCCTCTGGTAAACTAACATAGCTATGGAAAATCACCATTTTTAATGGGAAAATCCACTATAAATGGCCATTTTCAATAGCTATGTTAGTTTACCAGAGGGTATGTGTTGTTTTGGCTTCTGTTAACTCATGCTGCGAAGGTTCTTGAATGGCGACTGCGGTTTTCCAACATTTCTCAGATTTGCAGCTGCTGAAATATCACTTTTGAGACATTTCTCCACCGTGCTGTAGTGAATATACCAAAGGTGGGGGAATACCCCAAAAGTAATTGCACATATTCATAGTTGGGACATTCACGAGGGATATCCTACATATGACTGTACTAATATATCCCTAGCTGAATGTCCTAAATGGTGATATTGGGATATACCAAAAATACTACCAACTACTAGAAGTATCCTCTTCACTCTTCACTACAGTGAATACTATATAATATTGGTAGGTCCTACCAACTATAATATAAGTTATACTACCATCTATAATTTTTTGGGATATACCAATACACCCAGCTGAACTGGATTAATATTGCTCAACTATTGGGACTAATCTAACCAGATAAAAATATAATACCCAACTGTAAAAATATTCATGCCCAACTATGAATGCTGGTTGGTGGTTTGGAACATTTTTTCCCATAATATATTGGATAAATAATCCTTCCCATTTGACTAATATTTGTCAAGATGGTTATTGCACCACCAACCAGATACATTATAGAGTATATGCAGTAGCCAACTATTAGTAGCCAACTATATAAATATATAATACCCAAGTGTAAAAATATTCATATCCAACTATGAATGTTCGTTTTCAGAACATGGTATATAAATACCCAACTAATATTAATACTATTCATAACTATTAATAACTATTAATAACTATTAATAACTATTAATAACTGTTAATAACTATTAATAACTATTAATAACTATTAATAACAGTTAATAACTATTAATAACTGTTAATAACTATTAATAACTATTAATAACTATTAATAACTATTAATGTTAGTCCTTTTTTTATACCCAACTATAAATACATTATTGGGATATCCCAAAATAGCAACGCTGGAATCCGCAGAGGCCACCGCGGAGCTGCTCACACGACAGCGGAAGGAGCTGCCTGTGGCCAAGGTCTGGGGATGGGATGGGGCTGGTTTTATGGATGTGACAATGGCAGCCGTTACCCTCTGGTAAACTAACATAGCTATGGAAAATCACCATGCTATTAATGGGAAAATCCACTATAAATGGCCATTTTCAATAGCTATGTTAGTTTACCAGAGGGTAATGGCATTTATGGCATGTGAATCCCACAAAAAATAGAGTGATGCTTCGTACGATTTGTTGTATCGAAACACTAATATCCGAACTTGGTGGCTTGGAGTATGAATTTCAAAGCTTGAGCCGCAGTCATAAAATGAGTTTAACTTGGAGATATGGAAACATGATCAAGTTTTGCGGCAAAGACATGAAAAGACTTTGATACCCTGTGGGGAAACTTGTTTGTGCTCTTGAGATTCCAATGGCTCTCATGTGTGATGACCTTCTGATCTTGAATTCTTGGTGGTCGGCTGTGAGGATGAAAGCAAATCCAAAGACTGCATCAAAAATAATATAAGAAAGGTTTCAGAAAATGAAAGTGTCAAAGCTAATTCTTTTGACTATCATGCAGGCTCGCTGGTTTCCAAGTAGCAACAAGTGTTGACTCGCGCCAGGAGCAGCAGCAGCTGCGGCAGGAGGAACGGCACAACAACGAGCTGCGAAACCTGTTGGAGCGAAGGCTATCGGACGGGCAGCGGGCCTTCGAAATCCAGGGTTCCTTGAAAGAGATGGAAAAAGGATGAAAAAGGCAGTAACCTGCTGATGACAAATGTGGATCATACCTAAGAAAGTGGAAAGTTACTCGATGATGTCTCACTGGGATAAGGTGATTTAGTTTTTTCTTGAAAGTTGCTCATCCAAAGAAAGAGTGCAACGTTCAAACTCGTCTTGAATGGAGACAGGATTTAGCAACGGCCACTACAAAGTGTCCGCACAACATTGCAATCCAGTACCTGAGCAATTGAGAATCCAAAAGGGTTGATGTACAAGCAGCCTGGAGGGGTTTGACACGGGACTTCACAGTGCATATAATTTACCCTTTTGTATCTTTTGTATCTGGAGAATTCACATATATCGCGAATGCTCATGAACTGCGTAGACACTTGCAGCATGTCACCGCTAGCATTGAGAACCCCAAAACATATAATATACTTAATGTATCTTAGTGTGGTGAACCTAAAAATAAGCGATCCCTGATACCAGAAAGGGGTGGATATTAACCAATTATTGAGTTTACCATGTCAAAGTTAAACCTGTTTTTGTGCCTCTCCCATGGTGGACAAGCATGACAGGAAGCGCGAACACGCGAGCCTCGTGGCGCAGCAACATGAAGTGCACCAGAAGCACCAACTGATCCGAGCCATGCAATCAGTGACCTGGCAATTGGGAGTTGGAGGCCAGAAATGGTGGCTTTAGAAACCAAGATATTAGGAAAAACAAGGGGGGACATGGATAACAAGGACGTGATAACAAGGATGTTGATCATTAAAATGGGTTGAATGTTAATGAACATTTTGGTTGTGGATGGTTGGTAATTGCAATTCTGTTATCTTCTTTTTCCCACTTTTCATCCCAATTCCAGGGTTGTTTGGAAAGATCATCCAGGATGACCTGCCACACACCCAGGACGACATCGTTGCGGTGAGCGCCTTAAAGACCATGGCACCCCCCGAGGGACACACCTGGGCCACATCGCTGCTGAAAGATCGGAAGCTTTGAGCTGCGGATGTTAGCGGCTAATGACTCCGTCTCACCGAAAGCTGACAAGTGTCCTTCAGTTGACCTTTGTTGCAAAAGACACCTAAATTCGGAGATCTAAAGTCAAGCCTGATGACGAGTTTTTGTTGATATAAGATATGCTGCCTGATGATAAGTTGCAGAACCATATAGAGAATCCCTCTCCATGGGTTTTCATATATTGCTGTTACCTGCAGAACCATTAAGGGAATTCTGTTGAAAACCATTCAGCGGAATCTATCCACGGTCGGCTTTGGAAACTGCGCAGCTGTTGGACACATGAGCCTGGAAAAAGGAAGGACCTTGTCGCCGAAGTTTTGAAGGAACTCTCTGTGAGCCAAGGAGGCAGTGAAAGACAATTGGGTCAAGATTGATGGCTATGCTGCCATCTAGTTAGCTACATGGATAGATAGATCGTACTGTAGATACACCTAAAGATTGGTATATACAAATATATATATATAGAGAGAGAGAGAGATCGGTGATGATCGCAGTACCTCTTTATAAATATATATATATATATAAATTAATGGAACTATTGCATCATGCTGCATAATTTTGCATGACTCCCATGGCGTGCTTTGACCCATGATGCTTCCAATGTCAGGCTTCGAGGTGGGCCTGGCTCAAGCTTGGAAATGCCGGGGGGCCCGGGCCAAGTGATGTCAACGTTGGATCAATATCCTCCCAGGCTCTTGAATCAGGTGATGTACCCGATTAAGTAACAAATCATCAGTTATTTTTGGGGTAACCTTCCTGATTTATCAACCAGGGTTTGTTGATTCAGGGCTGACATTACACATCATTACACTACATAACACATAACTCTCTATTAATTCATGAGAAATCTACTGTGTTTCGATAGATTTGGGTGCACTTCACATGTCAAAGTCGGGCGATTCTCACTGCGTGAAACAAAGAGGCACACCTGGCACTGGGCTAACACCATGCTCCAGTTGCCCTCCGACAATTTCAAATTGCCCATAGGTATTTCAATGGGAAAGTCATCACTGGCTTCCATTGCCATGCTCGATTACCAGAGGCTTCTAGGATCCTAACTTCTGTCGGATCCCAGCTTCGCAGCGAGGATGTGCCACTCTGAGCTGTCTCGGCATCGAATGTCTCGAAGCGGTGCCTGGACGTATGTGGAACTCATCGGTGTTTCCATGCGGTGATGCAGATTTCAAAAACGGAATGTACCAAGATCAGATGGTTTAAAATGTCATATGTCGGTGATTATACACCCATATCTGTGCATTTCCACGGGCTCCGGGAATGTTCCACTTGGGTCCCAGGCATAGGGTTGTACAGCCGTCACTGGGTCCCAGGGTGTGAGACCAATGTGTCTTGCCTTGCTCGCCCATGGTGAGACTCTCGCACGTGACGAAATGAGCCAAGATCCTGGTTCTGGCGGAATGAACCGAATGAACAGATGCATTCTCGTCATGTTCCAATATGTTTACGTCTTTGGGGGGAAAGAAATTATGGCTATGTCTGGGAGTTTGTTTGTAGGAACTGTGCTTTGTGGCTTTCCGTATGTGCACTCCACTTCACTCTGGCATCTCCTCATGAAACTGCGTGACGCCTGGAATGGATTGGTTTGTCAACGAATTTGGGATCCAGCTATATCGAAGCATGAGACGATGAGGATATCAACTGTATCAGGTCATCAACCCAACTAGAGTACTTTGAACACTTGGAGAACTTCATTCACTTTAAACTTCAACCAGCTTTCAAGTAAGTACGCAGTGATCATGCAGTGATGCAGGTATACCTTTTGGCGGACTTGTTTGAGAAAGCCGAGGGTCTCTATGTTGACTTTTTGCCCCGGTGGGACATGGAAAGTCGCAGTTTTGGTGCCATGGATGCCATGGACAGCGACATTCATCAAGATGAGGCGCCACTGATGTTTTCGGATCATGGCCAAGATCCCAAGTGAGATCCCAAGAGTGGATCCATTTTCTTCACAAGTTTCGGCTGAGGAGAAATATCATACATTCACATCATGTGCTGCTCTAAACAGTGCTGCTCTGAAATATGGCAGCCTACTCACAGATGCTGGCGGATGCTGCTGAATTCTGTGTGAAACTAAGTGAACCGCAAAAAACACCACAGTAATTACTTTTTTCCCTGGGCAGTTCCAGGTCAAAGCCAGTCAAAGCTGAATAACCCGACTTTTTTCCTGATACTTCCTGGTCAAATCCCTGGCTCTTATTTTGTCTCCTGCCTCAATATCCCACTTTGTTCGGCCTAAGAGCAAAACCAAACAACCTTCACAAAGCAATAGCACCTTCCCAGAGGCTAACAAATGCTAGCCAAATTCAGCAAAGGCTAGCCAAGGCTGCAAAAAGCTAACTTTTTCCTGAAAAAAGCTAACAAAAAACAAGTTGTTCCTTATAAAAGCTAAGAAAACGTACTATATAGCTGTTTCCTGATTTTCTCCCTCTGCCGCGATCCTGCTCGACATCAGACACTCTGATTAACATGACTGCTGTTTCAACAACAAGCCGCCCAGAAAAGTCTTGGATTTGTTTGGGCTCCAAAATCCTCCAAAGCAGCGCAAGAACATAGGCCCATGGCCTGTGGTTTGGCAATTTCGAATATTTCGATGGCACCTGTGGTTCCCCATGGCTGGAGGACTGCCCCATGGCTGGCTACACGGCATCGGTGTCAGCATTGCGGGCGCCATTCATAGCGGACAGCAGCACGGCAGGTGTGTGCGGGCTGAGAGAATGCAGCGGTGGGATCTCAGATGATATCATGATCCAGGTTCTGAGAAAGAAGTGGATTTTGCTCCAGAGATTTCAAAAGGATTTCCATCCAAGATGATGAATTTATATTGATTTATTTTGTTGTCAGATTGCATCTACTTACATTCAGATTTTCCAGTACCTGGAGAGTGGATTGACGTGGAGTGCTTGTTGCTTCATTTGTCATCCCAATGGCACTTTCCGTTGAACAGCTTGTTAAGCACGACCCTTGGGGCAGACCGATGGTCAGGTGGATGGAATCGTGAGGAGGAGGAGGAGTATTTGTCGTCAGATGCCCAGGTGCGGCCAGCCATTGGTGGATCCATGGAGTACAGATGGCTACTGAGTCTGGGTGATTTTCCCGATGTTTATCATGCAGTGCATGCCCCCATTGGTTCAGCAGTAATTTATGGTGGTGTAGGTACTTTCTCCTGAACATGTGACAACTTCTGTGAAGTCCAGGACATTTGGAAAGGAGCTGTCGGAGGGGTGCCCGTGCACGAGCGCAGCGTTATAGCCCAAGAATGTGTGGTTGGTGACGCTTGGCAAAAACCGTTGTGATCGATTCTTTCGTCGGTCAAATCCGCCGGTATGCCTCGCTTGTCGATATTTGTCGCACCCGTGGATGCCCCCAGTTGAGATTTAAGGCACAATATCCCAAAACGTCCGAAAAGCATGGAGCGCATTGCATGGGCAAGATGGGCAAGAGATTTCATATGCTTTAAACGTTGAATGGAGTGTTTTGAGTCATGGCTGGTTGAAATAACGTGTTAATGTCATGATTTTCTGTTTTGGATCAAACCCCTATGACGCATATTTGGGGGAGGTCGCTCAACCACTAAACACTTCAGGGGTCCTGGTGACAAGGAAAAGAAAAAGATTGCGCCCTTGCAGATGTTGAAGGGTATGGCCCGCATTGATCAGAGGCGGTTTCAAAGCATTGGATATAGCTGGTTCGTGTTGAGGTGAGCATGAGCATTGGGTACGTTGGTTTATGTTGGTTTCTGGGTGCTTTCAGCACTTTTCTATTGGCCACCCAGTTTCTGCTGTTATTTGAACTCTTTCCCAAAAATTTGTTCGGGCTGCAGATTTGTTCTCTCGTGCCAGGCTCATCCAGAACCGTCTAAGCCATTTGGCAGACGGAGAATATGATCCTCCGCAGCATCCAACGCTCGATTTCCTTTTCTTGGGCGAGGGCTCTACTTGAAACTCCAGCGTGTGTAGAGACATGTAGAGACATTAAATATATTAAATGTATAAAACTCAGTTATCACATCATGTCCAAAATATTCCAACCCGTGATTTTCATTGATTTTCCCCTTGTTCCAGGAGGAGTTGCAAAAGATTGACCCAATGCATTCGCAAAACACATGTCATAACATGTCACAACACCTCCATGTTGCGTTGCCGACCTTCCCCGCGCATCTCAGGACGTCAATGGCGACATCATCCGACCCCGAGGCTTTCGTCAGAGCACCATGGCCGCCATGGCCGTGGAAGTGGAAGAGGTGCGATGCGATGAAGACCTCGGTGCAATGGGGGAAATAACGAAGGAATGACCCCATTTTTTGCCACAGTTCATAAAATGTCATAAACATTTGGGGACAAAAATGACTTATCTTGGTAGGGCGATGTAAAACTAAGAAACTATAAGATGGGGAGATGTAAAACTCAGATGTGGAGAAGCTGATTTTAAACATCATATGTTAGGGAAGGATATGGAGAATGGGGATATGGAGAATGGGGATATAACCGGCAACATCAAGAAGTGGTTGGTCTAAAGTATCTTGAATTTCCATCCCTCACAAGTTTGGAAACGAGATGATGACCCCCAATTGGCCAATAGTTTCAGAATGGATTGAAAAGACCAACCAGCATTAAACTCGATAGTTGTATACAGACACGATGAATATGCGGATTTAGAAAATACCCCGAAGTACATCCCAAAACTAAACATTAAAAAAAAAACGAAAATAGACCTTTGCCACAAGAAAACGATCTTCACGGATCTTGTTGGTTTGGAATCTCATGGAGTTCTTTGAGTCACTTTCCACTTTTGGAACATCAACCAATTTGATCCAATTTGATCCCATTTGCTCATGAAATATCCCATTAATCATCCATTAATCATCCATTGGTCAGGAAAGTTGACATAGTTGACATCCAACTCAAACGACCGAGCCACCCAAAAAGCTGTCTTCGATGGCAGGTGGTTTCCAGCTGTAGCTTCCGGCGCCGCGACATGACTGCTGTGACCAACGCCAAGGCAACCGGTAGAGATGGCTCACTGGAATGGTGGCGAATGTAGGGGCGGGTATCCCCAAATAAACGATCTTTTCAGATTAGTCAAGGATGATTGTTTATACATATTCATATGTATAAACAATAGAGAGAGAGAGAGAGAAAGAGAGAGAGAGAGAGATTCATGTTCAAAATTACATAATACATATAAAATATATATATATTAGAGAGAGAGAGAGAAATATTTAATCTGTTTGTCTTAAGTTGATCATGTGTTTGAGTATTTGATGGGCCATACGGATCAACATCATATCACACCTCCCAAGCCGCCAACCCCTTGGGGATCTCCAGGCAAATGCCCGGCGAACGCAGACAGATGATCCATGAAGTCGGAGCAAAAGAAGGGGCTGCTGATGGTTGGCTGCGTCAAGGGATGGAGGGAAAGTATGGTTTGGTTGAGGATCATCCAAGGGAGATGGTTGTTCTTTTCATGTGTTGTTTCAACAACTTCCCTGAAACCCAACTTTGCAGTTTGTGGGTGGATGGAAGTGATGTTTTTCTGTTTTTTTGGTGTTGTTCAGGAGATGTGATCACATTCTAGGTTAGCAAATCGATGCAAATCGTAGAAGAAGTCGGAAAAGTGCCGCACACATCCACAAGCCAGATGCTCACCGTTGCCTGCTGAGAAGAAGTGATCGCAGCTGCATGGCTAGAGGGGGGCATCAGCAGAATCCTCCTTTGAAGAGAAGAGCATAGGACAAATCTCTGAAATGGAATGAAATGGATTCGATTTGTAGGATGCGAGGATAAGTGAGAAACAACAACCCACAATGCTTACAAATACTTGCAATGGTAAATGCTATGAAATCGTTTTGTGCGAATGCTGGATACAGCCACAGTACTGCCGCGGGAAATGTTGCTGCGGAAAGCAATGTTCAACCACCAGAATTTGCAGGAGTTTAGATTCTCTTGGAACGAGACCCGGACCTGGGGCTCCCCAGTGGGTCAATGGCCCTTGGAACATGTGTTGCCCATTCAACATATTCAACTATGAATCGTGGGGAAGGTGATAAGAAAGATCCCGATCAAGACTTCCAATCTGATCAATCCCAAGAGATGCAAAGTGTCCCCACGGTTCTCGACATGGAATGCTGATGACGGAAGGCGAGGGCGTTTGTGATGTGAGAGATGGCCATTTTCGTGGCAAACCCAAGTAGAAACCTCCAATTTTGGGTATGCTGTTTGAAACCTATCATTTCTATCACTTTCTGGTCACTTTGGGGTGGTGGGATGGTTTATGGCAACATGTGATCTCTCCCATCCGCCGCAGAGCGCTGCCCCATTTGCTTTGAGTCTTCCACAACTGGAGGCGGGTGACTTGAAGGGTTTTTGTTTTTGGATGCTCCAGTTGGTGATGCGAACCAACAAAAATCCTCAGTATTATGCTGGATTTATGTAATGTTGATGTGTACATATATTATATATATATTAAATATTTAATTATATTATATATATATGTATATGTATACGTGTGTGTGTGTGATAAAATATGCTGTTCTCATTTCAAAAGTATTTCCTAGTTGTAAACACGTTTCGTGAGTTTCTGGTCGCCTTCTTTTGCCTTGGGCAAAAGGAGTGCGCTGCTCCTGTGGGAGCTGCATTCATCACGCCTGTGCTATGGGACTCAGGGGATTCCAGGGAGATTCCAAGAGATCATTGAGAATCTTGCACGTTACGTTTTTCCATGTTTAAAATGAAATCCAGTGTTATTAAATTAATAGGTAATACCCATTAATAGGTACCTATTAACCAGTACCTATTAATAGGTATTAATACCATGATGAATCCATTGATACCAAAAATCTGTGATGTCTGGCCAGTTTTCCCTCAAAGTAAGTTCTTGGAACCGATCAACCGAATACCCGGTCACCGGTCGAGGGCCGGTCAGCTTGACAACGCACCAGCAATTTGGTCTTCTCCCAGGGGGAATGGGCACCATGCTGAGGTGGCGTCTTATGCCATCTCTGTGGCAGAGGAAGGGCGTTTGCCTCTGAAGTCGGAGATCCCAACTGAAAAATGGTCGGACACCTCCACGACTGGTCTTCTGAACGAGCTTTGGATGTGAAAGTTGAACAGAAAGACCTGTTGCCTGTTTCGGGGTGGATTGTTCATTCAACTGCAAGAACACACTGCAGCATTTACTGCGGCCAACTTTTGACACCTGAGAGGCTTGGAACACCTCACTGTTACATGCTGAAAAAAGGGAGGTTGGGGAGGTGGGAAATATACTATAGACCCAACCGGTTTTCATTCCTTCAACCACTGCCAGAACCTGTGCATTTGACTTCTGGTCAGTTGTTAAACCCTTACACCAAGTCGTGACCCAAGCTCCTAAGGTGCCCTGAGTGTGCGTTGCACTGGGATGAGGAGGTGCGTGGCAACTGATGCACTGTGGAGGTATTTGATGTTTCTGGGACATCTCCAAAAACCACCAATGGACCATCAAAAACCATCAAAAAGCATCAAAAAGCTATAAAACTGGTTGGTTGTTTCAAAACAAAATAAGTCAAAGATATCTTTTGTCCTCTATTTTGGGATCCCCAATGTCCGTTTGGGTTGAAACACGGTGGCACCACTGGACCAGTTGGTCCCCCAGGTCTACCTCAATTCCCTGGGCGAAGAGTTGCCCCGCTTCCAGCGAGCGAAGCAGCTCCAGGAAGAACTGGTCGCGAGGAGCAACCGGTGCCGAAGTCTCTTCGGAACTTGCTTGCGAGTGTCTCAATGTACCCTCTGGTAAACTAACATAGCTATGGAAAATCCCCACTTTTCATAGATAAATCAACTATAAAAGGCCATTTTCAATAGCTATGTTAAATTACCAGGGGTAAATCATTTGAGTTGTGAAATCGTGTTTGCAATCATGAACCCGATTGAATTATGTGTGGAATTGTTTGGATATGTTTGGCATGGGTTTAAGAGCCAACAACATGTATCAACCGAGCATGGTCTTTTAGTGTTTACTTGGTTGGCTTGGGCACACCTGCCCATTGTTCAGCCCTCCATACATAGCGAAAGCAATATCCTTAAAGGATCTGCAGAAGGTGTCCACCGATGACTGACCAACAGGGGGCCCCCACACTTTCTGAGATTTCACTGAGCTTCGCGGGGGGGGATCTCTTGGTGAATTCCAACAGTGCCCAGTTGTATCCAAGCATCGTATCACAGACGTGGTAAGCCTGGAAAATCTATATCCTCCTTGCGCAGCGTCATGTTTTCTGCTTAAGGATTTCGGCGTTTAAACAAACGCCACCGGCCGCATCCATTTGAAGACTCGGATGGCGTCTGCCGCGTTGGATTCGGCCTTTTCGGCCATCGATGCCAACAATGACGGCGTCATCACCCGCGAGGAATTCATGGCGGCGCAACGGGGTGGCATCGTCACTGCCCATCCGGGACGGCCTCCCCTGCCTGGACGGCCGCCCGCGGGGGCTGTTGCTTGGATCACATTAAGGGAGATTTGGAAATGATTTGGATAGATTTGGGGTGTGTAGTTCTTGAAGTGTCAACTCTGGATGAACAACGCCCCTGGCTGTTTAATTGGGCGGCCCATTTAAGAAGCAAAAATCATGATTTGGTGGTACCCCCCTTCAATACATCAACCAGGGTTTATAAATCCGGGGTTGACACTAAGTCTTTTATGTTAGGCCTTGGGCGTGCCGTTTGTTGCTAGAGGAATAAACTTGTCATGGGTTTCCCTGAAGGAAGGACAGGATTTTACGGCAACCCATGTTTAAGATTTATATAATTTATATACCAGCATGTACAGGTATTCTGGCACCATGGAATCCCTGACTCAGAGTTTTGAACTTATCCTCAAGATGAACCCAACCATTAGCCCCTGTACTGGGCTTGCAAGTTCTTCAACTGCCCTCTTTTAGCTGCCAAATTAGTCCAAATTGTCCTCATGTAACATCCCAGCACCCAACATTCAAAGCGCCTTCGTTCAGGTTGGTGTGTACATGCCACCCATGGGCACCCAGCCGGCCATGGCCCCATCCGAACCCATGGCCCCATCGGAGCCCATCACGGAGCCAATGGCGATTCCAGGAGGTACGGCGAGATCGGTGTCGCAGCCTGGCGCCTTGCCACCGGTGACCTATACAGCGCCACCAGTCACACAGGTGGCACCACCGGTGGTGACGCAGGTGGCACCACCGGTGGTGACACAGGTAGCACCACCCGTGGTGACACAGGTGACACAGGCAGCACCCAGACAGATGTCCGGGCCTGTCACTTGGTCGAAGTTTTGCCTCATCATGTATCATCTATATTTGTTTGTGCGTCTTTGTCCTGGCTGAATGTGGAATCTCAGTATTCAGAGATGATGTGAACATCTCAGGTCACAAAGGTGGTCACAGCACCACCTGTGACGAAAGTGCCATCCATGGGATCACCCAAGAGGAAGTTGGAGTATCACACCATCCTTCGTGACTGGTTGGCAAGATTTTCCATTGGCAATTGGTTGGATGATGAACCCCCAATCACTCCAATTCACTACTCATATCTACTAATCATATATACATGAAAGTAATTAAAAGCTCGTATTGCACATTGGAGTCGTAGATTGTGGTGCGTCAACGCTTTGCGTTGTTTTCAATTTAACAAGATTTACCTAAATGATGTACCTCCAAAAAGTATCAAAAAGTCGGTTGAGGAGTCCAGTTTTGGCGCAGGTGAACAAGCGACCATAGAGGAGGTTGAGAAGGCTGTGGAAGTACCACGTGTGGAAGTTGCATTTGGGCATCGATGGGTCGGTGATGGGTGGCTGGGGGCTGCAGATTGAAACAGAAAGAGGAGCAATGTGAAAGGCGGGAACTCCAGATAGCCAGCTAGCTAGGTATGTATTGTGTATATATATATACACGCATATATATATATACACAGAATTACAGAGTAAGTAAATAAAGAAGGAAGGAAGCAAGCAAGTAAGCAAGTAAGTATGCTTTATGTTTAGTTGTTTTTAATTAATGAAATATAATAAAATAATGGAAGGAAGTGATGGCGAGAAATTTGATCTCACCCCAGATTTGCAAGCCTCCAAGCTGTGCGATGGACCATTGTTCAACCATCCAATCCGTGAATTTGATCGACCAAAAATTGCTATCCTGCTTGGATTTGGACATTCTTGTGCTGCGTGTGTATGTGTGTCATGAAATATGGATGCAGATATGATTTTGAAAAGCACACATAGCACATCATAGCACCATAGTTTCACATGAGTTTCACTTCCAATCAGGCAGCATTTATTTCGCTTTTTGACCAGCCATAGCCATCGCATGCCATCGCATATCTTCGCCATGGGCTGAGGTGGAAAAGGTGGAAGAAGTGCCCATCACTTTGATCCACGAAAGCTTGGTGGAAGTCCCCCAGCTCTTGCAGGATGAGATCATCCGAGAAGTTCCTCTGCCACAGTACCAGGAGGTGGTAAAGGTCGGATGGATGGGGGATGGTGGTAAAGGTGGTGCGATTGAGGCTTGGGGTTGTGTGAAAATTATATTTCATGATTATTTCACTATAATCTACCATAATCTACCCAAAGTTGCCTTGATGCACTTTGATGTTTGTTGATTTTTCCATGATTTTCCAGGTGGGAGATGTTTCAAAAAAGGGGAGAGGAGCCGCCAAGCTCCAAGAACAGTTTTCAATGAACTCAGATTGGGGATCGGTTGGTGGGAGTGGAAGAATTGGCATGCCTCTTTTGATGTGTTTGTTTTCTCCTGAGGTGGTTTGCATATGTTTGCATTCATTGTTCCATGGCAATTTTGCCAGTGGCACCAACATAAAGCATGGAAGACGCAGAGTAGAAGCTATGAGGAATGTGATTTAGAAATATTTAGAATACTTGAGATTGGTGATGTGCATGAGCACATCTCCCTGTATAAACAACTGCTATCTGGCTGGTGGTTTTTTTCAACCACAGAACTGGGATGATGATCCCTTTCATCCTCGACGACGGAGGTTCCTATTTTTCAGCTGGGTTGACACATGTGGAAACCACCAGATATCATCTACTATCTACTTCCCAGCGGTTTCAGGCCTGTTTTCGTTTGCAGGAGATCGAGCTGCCACAGTTCGAAGCCAGGGAAAGGATCATCGAGGTGCCCATGAGTTTGATCGAAGAGACGTATGTGGCATGGCCTGGTGCTGGGTCAACGTGGGAAGGATTGGGAAGGTGCTGGAATTGGAGTTCTGCTGGTTGGCTGGCAACTTGTGGCAACGTTTTACTGGACACTGCGGATGGACGGACATTTGCAGTTTTACTGCGTTGGAATCTGTGGTATAATTGGTATAACTTTGGCCGGGCTCAGAAACTCATAGGGCAATGAGAGTCAAAGAGAGTCAATGCTTGGCCTCCCAAGCCCACACGATTCCTGCTCCAGAAAAGTTGTCCCAAGCTTTTGCACATCTGGGTCTTAGATTCTAAGATGTCTTAGCAGCTACAGGTCGAGGTCCCACGGGTGCAGCGACTGGAAGTCATCAAGCAGGTGCCCAAAGCGAGCCTGGGGCATGGAAACAGCGGGACGTCGGGTGACGGGGAGCCATTGAGCTTCAATGGTGGAGGTTATTGGCAGTCTTTGGTTCCTTTTGAAGAATGTATGGCATGTGATTGGGGCAGTTGGTATCTCTTCTTAACTTCTTTATCCAAAATACATCAAATATCATCAAATAATATCAAATACGTATTTCATTGCATCCAAATATGTCCCTACGACTGATAGATTTTATATAGATTCGTAACGCTTTGTAACTATGTTTTTTTCCAGATATGTTATGATATGATATGGTCATATATGGTCTATGTTTTTCCTACACGTTGTCCCTGTTGTTTCCTCTTCACCTCACTAGCCTGTGCCCACCCCGCCAAGGATGGCGCGGAAGATGCCGAAGCACGTGGAGAAACCGGTGATCCAGGTGCGTGAGCGGCAGATGCCAGTCACCACAGCCACGGTGAAGGAGGAGATGGTGGAAGTGCCCAAGGTTGAGGCGATGCTGGACATATTTAAGAATTCCATGTGAAAATTCTGTAAATCGATCTCTGACTCAGCATTCTATAGCAATCTATGGAATGATCTATTTGATCATATTTGATCTATTGAATCTATTTGGTTGTTTCTGTCTGCAGGTCTGTCTATCATTATCTATCTATTTGTCTGTCTACTTATCTCTTTGATCCTCGTTCCACGGGACCGGATCACGTCTTGGGTCCCGGGTCACTGGGTCCCGGGCCCCTTTTGCGCAGGTGGTTGAGATGGTGCGAGAGGCAGCTGTGATGGAGGTGCAGAATGTGGAGAAACTCGTGGAGAGAATCGAAGTCGAGTGCCCTGGGAGACCCTGGGAGAAGGGGGCGCGGGGAAACAAAAAGTGATCAAAGTTTGTGGATCCTGACAACATGTGTCTTGGTTTTGGGAAGAAATTCTTGTATAATCTTGTATAGATAATTAAATATGTATAAATGGATTGTGTAGTACTGTAGTGTTTAGTAAGTGGGTGGTTTAGTATTTGGGCACTCCCCAAAGCTAGTCTAGTCCTGCAAAAACGACATGGAATGACCCGCAGAATATTGGGTGTGGGGGATCTTTTGTTTTTTTTACCCCCAAGCATGATATGTGTCATAGAGCTGATTCCATGCGCACCCCTTGGATTCAAGTTTGGGTGTGCCCAAATCACTGACCACTGGGGAAAACGAGGTCAAACATGGTCAAACGTTGAAGAAGTTTTGCTGCCCCTTGATTCTTTAGGCACTTGTGCAATGGTGATCATAAATAGTCTGTTCAACACAGACAACGAAGTCAGATACAATTATAATCAATTATACACATGTCGTACAATATCCATAAGAAATCATAAGAATCACCAAATAGAATCCAAAAGATGACACTAAATGACACTTCAGAATACACCAGTCCTTGTGTTTCAATGGTGTATGTTAAAACCCCATGGTTTTGACCCGACCGTGGCGATCTGTCTGTCAGGCTGGTGACCAAAGAGGTGCCGGTGGTCCTGCAGGCGATCCATGACAATATCGTGGAGGTGCCACAGGTGGAATACATCGAAGTCGTGAAGGAAATTCCCAAAGTGGAAGTTCGCTACGTGGAAAAGACCGTGGAGGTGCCGAAGATTGAGTATGCTACCTGGAGAAATGGAGTGTGAATGAGCCTGAAATCGCCTGAAAGAGCTGAATTGAATAGATGAAGTATCATGAAGAATCACTGTTGAAGAGCCGTTTTTTGGGGGGGTAGGAGATGGTGATAGGTGTTGGTAAGAGAGGTTCCAATAGGAACATGTGACAAAGGCCCATCATAATCATCAGAGTATATCATAGTGGCCCGTAGACATGGAATGAAATGGAGCTCTGAGTTGATTCCCATGTTTTATTGGAAATGTGTTGTTTTTTTTTAAGGTTCCCCATGGGTTTTCCATGGGCGCCCAGGTTGACCGCATTGTCGAAGTGCCTCAGATCACCTACGAGGAAAGGATCGTGGAGGTGGTCCAGCGAGAGGTCAGAGAGATCATCAAACAGGTTCCCAAGCCTGTGGTGCAGTATGTGGACAAGATACTCAGCTAAATGAGTCAAGGTGAGTCAGGGTCTTCACCTCCCCAAAAATATATTAGTACATATACGTACGTATATTACCTGCTCCTTCTTGTCACTGGGTTTGGCTCGCCTTTAGCCTTTGGCTAGACTCTTGGAGATGGCGATGGAGTATACATATATATATATACATATGTATTACATATATATATATATGTATATATATATATATGGATGGTGGTTGACACCTAGAAGTGAGCTTACATCCGGGATGAATCAAAGTCATCAAGCCCAGGAAACCGGATGATTGATATGAAACATATGTGGTTTCCCAAGTTTTGACCCATGCTCACTTACAACTGAGCAGCGAAATTCCATGTTGTTTGATGTCTCATGTTGGAAGAGGACGGAAAAGGTGGTTAAGTTGTGCTTGCGAGTTGGCAGATGGCACTCAGATGTGGGTGCCCTGCTAGACTGTGTTTCCAACGGCTCCTTCTCCACCATGTTTGATGGTGAGGCCATGTTAGGCCCCCCATTTTGGCAAGTTCATGCAAGTTCAATCCCATTGGACCCCCTCCCGCTGTCCAGAACCTTGCGGCATTGACCTGTCTTCCAAGGAAGGTCCCAAAGCACATCTACAACTACTATGACAATGTGCAGGAAAAGCTTGCTGTGCTTAAACAAGAGGCAAGGAGCGCAAGGAGTTGATGACTCTCACGGTTTCAATGCTGCGCCGTAGCATGTTCACCTCCAGAACAAAAATAAAATAAAGTTCATGCCAACGAGCTCCCCCAGAAAGGCATTTTTCTCCATGATGTTGTTGCCCCAGACCGAAACTGTCTAGGCGTGATTAATCTGAACACTAAGAATCACCATGTTCATGGCATAAAAGAACGGATCATTGGGATGTGATTTGTCCCATCCAAGTCTCGGATCATGTGTGGCTGGATCTGACCCATACACTCCCGTAAAAAGAGACCGATTTCTGTGGCTGGAAGAAATCCATAGAAATCCTGGACCAGTTGAGAACTCTATTGGTAACTATGAAACACTTTAAGTAATGGGAGTTATAAATAGTTATATAATATATATAACCCATATTTTACATTATTTTACCACATGTTGATTCAATGTTGATCCCATTTCGCACCCATTTGGCACCTCACAGGTACCGGTGGAGGTGCCGGAGGTGCACGCAGTTGAGCTGCTCACAGAGCTACCGAAGCCGCAATACGAAAAGGTGCCGAAGGAGATTCCCTTGTGCCATGGACGATGGGAACATGCTGGAGAAAATGGGTGACAAAAAATGGGGAAAATGAACCATATTTAACCATAAAATTTACCCATAATTTTTGTTGCTCCATAGAATTTGGGATTCAAAGATTGCGGAAATGAATTTATACCGGGAAGACTGTAGGAAAATAGGACACATGCAATGTGTTTGTCCGTGATTGTGCCTTTGTATAGAAAGGCAGGGAAATGAGTGAATGTATTGAGTATATAGTGACTAGATTGCTCTGACAAAATCTGGGGGGATATATGGGGATTAATATCATGATACATCATGATTCATATCCCCCAGTTGCCAGTCATTTTGGGTCCATGATAACAGGCATGTCTAACATACCCAGGGCGTTGTCCCAGGTATCAGATCGAAGTTGTAGAGCGGATTGAATCGACGCCGGTGGTGCTGAAGGAGGAACGTGCCGTCACTTGGTTTCCGGATGTTGAGAAAAGAGTTGGTCTGAAAATAGGCTGCCCCGAAAAAACCCAAGGGTTTATCGAAACATCGTTATCATTTATTTGATGGCATTTGAGGGTACTAGTATATACCCAATTTTCAGACCCAAATCATGCCATTAAGGGACAACAAGGCCCACCAGTCCCGTGAAATGATTCACACGCCAGGTCGTCCAAGAAACGTGCTGAGGGAGGAGTTTGCTTGATTTTTTTTGTGTCGATCAGCAGAAACCTGAAATCCACCAAAAATTGTCTAGAATCATAAAGAAATCCCAGCGAAAGTGGCCACCTGAGACGTCTAAGGTTCCAGTTGATCAAGTGGAGAATCTGCAGGTGATGCGACAGGTGGTGAAACCCGTGGTGGAGTATGTGGAGAAGACAGTGCCCAAGGTGAGGGGCCAATCCAGTGTAAACTCACTCGCCATCTCGAACGACTCCACCGAAAATGATGGATAGATATGGTTAGCATACAGAGAACAGCCAAAAAGCTGGTTGATTGATGGTTTTCTCTTCGTAATCGGCATCGGCATCATCGTCATCACAATTTTCTCCATCCTTTTTCTTCATTTTCATCTTCATTATCATGATGCAAGAAAAAACTCGCCAGTCACTTGATCTTCTTTCTAGGAACAAGTCAGAAGTGCATCCTTTGCTACCAGCAGATGCACGCACCACCAGTATATCATTATTTTCACCTGATCACCAGCCTTCCAACCTTCCAAAATATCACCCAAAAAAGAAACAACATCAAAATCCGAACGAAAACCTCAAGAAAATCACCGAAAAAGTATCAAAAAGTGCTCAAGCCAAAAGCCCAAACCCTCCAACATCCCTCCAACATCCCTCCAACCCCAGGTGGAGACTCAGGCTGTGGAGAAAGAGGTGGAGGTGCCCATGGTCCTTCGCCAGGAAGTCATCGTCGAGACGCCACAACTGGTGGTTGCTGAGGTCATCCGGGAGATGCCACAGGAGATGACGCAACAGGTGGTGAAGGAGGTCCCCAAGTTCCAGAGCCTCGGGCTGCCACGAGTTTTGATGAAAATGGGCCCTGTAAAGTACCTAAAAAATCCTGAAAATGGATGTGAAAGTACCATTTGAATCCATTTGCGCCCTGGGAAGTACCTGAAAATGGATGGATATGGATGGATGAAGATGGCAAAAATGATGGCAATTGATGACAGTTCTCATGATATGTTATGACAATGTTTTTGATGTGGGAAACAGTAAAAAAAATGCTGAGAAAATGGCATTTTTTTAATGGCAATGTTCATGATTTTTGATGACAAAAATTGATGGCAACAAAATGTATCTGCATTTTTCAATTTGTGTTTCCCCTTAAAATGGGAAACAAAAATTGAAAAATGCAGATACACTAGCAAACCCTGTTTTCAAAGTGTTCAGAAAACCATACATTGAAAGAATTGTGCAGGGGTAACGGAGGGTCTCATTGGTTATCAAAATTATCCTAAATTTGATATTATTTTGGATTAAGCTGTTTATTTCTGATTACTCTGGATTGCGCTGCATGCTTTGCTTGTCGTCGACATAGTTGGTCACAGAAGTGGCATCCACCAAGTTTCATGGATTTTCCTGGCGGATAGTTTTGGAAGGAAAGGAGGCGAGTATGGGCCAACGGCTGAGACTGGTTGAGACATGTTGAGACCTATGTTTGGATGATGTTGGGATGGTTACTGATGTTGAATTGGTCCCCGGCTCAAATTGCAGCGCAGAAGCCAAAAAATGGACGGCCAAGTGAGTGGCCTATGACTTCCAGAAGTGGACCCCAAAATCACCAGACAGTGCCGGACTGACAGCTGGCTGCAAGGATGGAATATGTCAACAAAGTTCTGGAGGTCAAGCCCGCTCGATATGAGGCTGGGATGATGTCCGCACCACTCACACTTGGCAGTTCCTTTCCTCAATGGCGCTGTTCTGACCAAAGTGGGGGGCATGCAGAAGGTTCGGACACAATTTTTTAACGCTGTAGCTTTCTTTGTCCCAACATATTCAAATCCATTTTCCACCGGACACATTGCCTGCCAAGTTGGAAGTAATTTAATTTGCACGCAAGAGATGGGGGCAAAATTCGTTTGGGAGCGGATATCCTCCGTTTTTCGGCCCCATTTTCCAGCTGCCATGTGACGCGTGACAAATGTTCATCCGGCTTTCGGATCAGCAGTTCCCAGGTTCCGTTGCCAGTGGCTCGCGCTATATGGAGCCTGGCCCGGTGTACCAGCCCAGCGCTGGCCGAGCAGTGAGCTATGGCGCTCAGAGCATGGGCTCTTCGATGATGGGTGGCCTGTTGGGCAGCGCCACCTCAACGCTCCAAGTGCAACTGAGCATTGATTGGAACCACAATGGAAGGTCAGAGTGATTCATGATGACTATGACTATGACTATAAAGAACAGTGAATGAACTGATGATCACTGATGATTGATGAACAAATGATGATGTGTAACCATGAAGCCCATTGTTTGTTGAGTTATGTTGAATTTAGGGGCCATTTTGATATCTCGCCTTTGGTTGTACGTAACCACCTAACCCCCTGATGAATCTGCTAGCAGCTGCGGTTTGACTGAGGCCTCTGCAAGGGTCAGCATCGTCCTTCAGAGGGGAGCACGATGTCGGGAGATCCATGGGGTCTGTGGATGCCTTCAGCGCTCTGGACACTAACGGGGATGGTCTGATTTCAAGACAGGAATGGGAAGCCGCCAAAGGATGAACCAACCTCTCCGGGATCTGAGATCATGGGATTTTAGCAGCTTGGATCATGTGTCATATGTGTCATGTTCCACAGATTCTTTCGTTTGTTTCCCACAGATTCTGGTTGGAAACTCCGGAAGGATGTTTTTCAGTATGCGACAAGTCCACAATCTGAGGTTTATCACATTTCTCCATCCGCACATTTCACCATTGACTGGCCGCAGAATTGTGAGCTCAGCTATAGTTGAAGTAAATATACAGCTGTCAGCGTGGACTAGCACATGCCTTGGTGACCCTTGGTGACCCTCGGTGACCCTTGGTGCCTTGTGATGGTTTTCATTCACAGCTTACATTTGTTGAAGAAACGAAGCAGTCCTCTTGCGCTGATCCGGCTTGAGTAAATGATGTGTATATGGAATGGCGCACCGGTGCTCGGTGCTGAGGATAGGACACCGACCCGACTTGGGCCGACATTGTTTCTGGAGGGCAAAGGTCTTCGCGAAAAGAGTAGCCCGAGCTCCTGTTCAATTCTGTTTCCTGAGTCTGAGAGATCTGCTTCTTAATGCTCATTCTGTTTGCCCAACAGTATTTAATGAAAACTATGGACATTGGGAAAGCTTAATGCCTGACAAATCGTGGAACCTATAAGGACCTATAATTTGTAGATGACCCAGTACCTGTGGTTGGTTGCAGACCCCAAGCTGGGATATTCTAAAGTGCCTACATGGACTGCGCAGCCAGTGAAACCACCGGAGAGAGGATCCATGGCACATCATACAGAGTTTTCCAACATGGATGCAACATGACGCAAGCAAATCATGTGCTGAGGAAAGGATATTAATATGTGTACTGTACAGTGTACAGACTATACTATACAGCGTCGTGTATCATTTTTTTTTGCGCAGCAGGCTATACAATTTGAATTGTGGACTTCAATATCCGGATCAAGCTCCATCCGTCTGAAAAGCACGGCCTCCTTTTTGGCTGAGGGGTAGTCAAACCTCGGGCGAGTTCCCGAGGCAACAGCCTAAAATCATCTAAAATCGGGATTGAGAAGCCATGAGAAGCCTAATATGGGAGAGTGAGGGCAACTCGATTAACTCGATCGTGTCAAAGATGCTTCACTATTTTCATCTGTACATATCTTTATATTTACCCATATTTTCGTCACAAAGTGTGAGTTTCTGTCAAATGCTGCAGCATCCAATAAATCCCAGAAATACCTGCTGATCCGGATAGCACTCGTAGAAATGACCCCAGAAACAGGGCCGTACGACCACTTAGACAGGGCAGTCCGATGGCAACCTGGAGGCAGATGGGCTGAACCGTGGTGATGGGTGGAAGCATCTACAGTGATGGTAGCTGGTATCCCAGTGTTGCGTGGTTAGAAGCAGGGCGCCTTGGGGATTGAACACAAGTCGAGACAAATGTCTAGAATCGTGTGAGGAGGGGGGGCCCAGGCGATCTGGGTTTGGAAAAATAGGTTTGAGGATGTTTATATAAGACATCTTGGGCGTATGGGTTTTTATGAAGAGAGTTTGCTCCTGTTTGCAGTCATTTGTGCCCATTGACATTTCACAGAGTCATTCTGCTTCATTTACAGGCTCCCATTTGGACTCCTGACTTCTTTGCGAGAATCAGCTTCGTTTGGAACTCGATTGAACCATCTACGGTACAATTCTGCATCAGAAAAATCAGGTCCGAATTCTAAAGCTACCATTATGATATATCACGACCATCTGAACCAATCCAAGGCAGTGATCAAACTGATGAAACAATGATCATTCCTGTTCCATCCTGTTCCTTCCAGGCAAAGCCCGAGCCGTGTTCGCCGGGACCTTGGTGTCCCTGACGTGCCATGGTGATTGAACAAAGATTACAAAAGTTGCCCATATCGGGGCATGGTCATACCATACAGCATACATCAGCATACCATCCTTCATTCATAGATAGTAATAGCAAATCATAGGAGCTGTCATGACGAATCGATTCTCATGGGATGATCATGAGCCAAATATCATGTTTTGACCGCGGCAGACATGCTTCCAGTCTCGCGCTCCAAGGAGCAGGTATCAGACAGTTTGAATGAATTTGACCCGGTACTTCCAATAAAATTCTCCTGCAGCCTTGGCTTCAAACCATGGGGGAGGCTGGGGAGATGTGGGACCAGGATGGATCGGGTGTTTCGCGGCCTTATGAGACACACCGCGGAAGGGATCACCAAGCTGCTTCATGAAAGCGAAGAGGAGGAATCATTGGAGAGTGACAGTGGGGGCTCAGAGGGTGCAATACCTGAGTTGGATCATAGTTGGAAGCAGCTCGTCAGAAGGCGCCGTCGTGGAGGTGGAGGAGGCAGAGCTGAGCAAAGCACAGAAAAGGCGTGAGCGCCAACGTGCCAACCGCGCAGCTGCAGCCCAAAGAAAAGATTTGCAGCGTGAGAAGATTGCCAAGGAGCAGT
>Ga0126342_10002857_pt1 | contig 27707 bp, 35 predicted proteins | sample Cyp1metagenome_FD_92528 | JGI IMG/M metagenome (GOLD analysis project Ga0126342, IMG submission 92528) | Coral microbial communities from Lord Howe Island, Old Settlement Bay, Australia - Cyphastrea 1 metagenome | ecosystem: Host-associated > Invertebrates > Cnidaria > Coral ... | reverse complement strand
TCCGCTGAATAATCTCTTGGTCCGACCACGAATTATCAAGAGCGGACTGCAAAATCTGCATCAGAGAAGTGGCCAAGTTAGACTTGGGCTGTGGCACAAGATTGCCACCCTTGCCCTTTTTTTGGGAGGGGCACTGATGCCCTGTTCATCACCTCGGGATTGAAACTTTTCCATGGCACGCAATAGCTCAGTGGCCAGGCTGACATCCGCTTCTTGGGACGCAGTCTGTTCCTTCCTTTTGCGTTCCGTCGAGCGAGACCCTCCAGGTCCCGGACCCGGATTGCTGGCTTCACCAACGCGTTGGGCATTCCATGGATTCCAATTTCCAAGCTTACATATGAAATTGAGGACAGTGGTACCCAAGGAATACTGACAGTTCCCCGAAAACCAAAGCCTGCCAAATTGCACAACTGGGTGGTTCAAAAAAGTTCCCAAAAGAAACCAAAAACGGCTGCATCCCATAGGCCCTCGAGAAGCGGTGGATGCGATCTGCTGAGAAGATTTGCCAGACACACAGAAAGTAGAACGGCGAGCCAACCGAGCATTCCGAATGGCTTTCAATCTTTTCCAAGCAGCTTGCTTTCCTAAGAGTCTGTAACGTTTGTTTACGACTTGTGTCTCCGTTTGCCAATCCATCTGCAAGTGCCGGCCCATCGGCGTGAGACTATGGTCTATTCTTGGGCTTAGTGAATTTCTTCCTAGCTCTTCGTCTAAGTCTTTGGGTGAAAATGGTGAAACTGGGGTTGGCAGAAAACAACCAAACCAGGCACATAACAAGAGAGTGAGCAGAGAGATCCACATCCAACATGTCCTGCAAGTCCTGCAAAGGCTTCTGCGCTGCTGAAGGGCGCTGCGCACCCGGTTTGCCGCCATGGCTTGACCAGACCAACGAGTTGCGGCTAGACCCAGGGGTGCCCAAAGGGCAGGTACTATGTGCCACCAAGGCGCCTGGTACCATCCCACCAAACAAGCCCATAAAAAGGAAACCAGGGGGACCGTTGGGGGGGATGCGACCGAAACAAAGAAGCAACAGCCACATCAAGCGGAGAAAGTGTCCCAACGTCAGGCCCTTTCTCATACAATTCTTGATTTTTCTTGTGGGCATCTTGTCCTTCTGTGAAGGAATCTTGAGGGATCTGCAATCGGTTTTTTGTTCCTGATAAAACAGGAAACTTTTCTGAGTCACATTTCGCTCTCCAACGGCGGTCAACTCGGTTGGAGCCCGCATCCACCACATGCAATTAGGACTCGTCGAGATGCTGTCGAACGTCGTTTTGTGTGACAGGCCAGGCGCAATACTTTTGCAAGGTTTTCAGAAGATGACTTGCATTTTAGGTGGCAAGCAAAGCACTTTGGAGACCTCCATCGTCATTTTGCGTGGCAGGCGCAGCGCTTGAGACGTTTTGCATTGCGTGCTCTACACTCCACACTGCACACTTTGCACTCCACACTTTACATTCCACACTTTACACTTCACACTATACACTTTACACTCCACACTCTACACGCTACACTCCACGCTCCACACTTCACAGTCCACGCTCCACACTCTACACTTTACACTCCACACTTTACACTCCACACTCTACACTCAACAAAATACACTCCACACTTTGCATTCTACACTTTGCACTTTACACTCTACACTTCACACTCTACACTTTACACTCCACACTTTACACTCCACACTTTACACTTTACACTCCACACTTCACACTTTACACTCCACACTCTGCACTCCACACTCTGCACTTTACACTCCACACTTTACACGCTACACTTTACAGTACACTTTACAGTCCACACTTTACAGTCCACACTTTACACTCCACACTTTACACGCTACACTTTACACTTCACACTCCACACTCTGCACTCCACACTCTGCACTTTACACTCCACACTTTACACTTTACACGCTACACTTTACAGTACACTTTACAGTCCACACTTTACACTCTATACTTTACACTTTACACTCCACACTTTACACTTTGCACTCCACACTCCACACTTTACACTCCACATCCACACTTTACACTCCACACTTTACACTCTACACTCCACATTCACACTTTGCACCCTACACTTTGCACTTTGCACTTTACACTCCACACTCCGCACTCTACACTTTACACTCCACACTTTACACTTTACAACTTACACTCCACACTTTACACTTTACACTCCACACTTCACACTTTACACTCCACACTTTACATTCCACACTCTACACTTTACACTCCACACTTTGCACTCCACCCTCTTCCACATTCCACAGGTAGCAGGGGAAACATATACAAGACTGTTCAAAAAAATGTTTCTTGAAAGCGTTCTATGTGACTGCATTTGGGTTCGTGGGCTGCATCTTGTTCCATGGCACTTTGTGCATTCCAAGTCTATGTGCAGTGCTCCCTATTGTTCCTTGCCTGTCTGAAACTGTGTTCTTCACACAGCATCGGCCCATATCGGCATACATGCATATTTGATTATGCAGTAAAAATCAGTAACTGTCGGTAAGACGTGTTATATAAGTTGTGTATATATATATATATATATTGTATATAATTAAATGCAAGTATAAACACACATATAATTATAATCATATATATATAAACTCAATAAAACACATTCCTGTCTCACAATGTGACACAATCCGATAGCCGAGAGCTACGTAACTTGTGGCTTTGATCAGCTGTAGGCTGGGTATGGCTGGGCCAAATGGATCAGCCGAATGGATCCGAATGGCAACCCAATTTTTCTGGAGTGCCTCATCCAATCTGAACCAAATACTGGATGTGCTGCTAGCAGGGCAGAAGGAGGAAAATCTGACGTCCCTCGCGAAGTGCAAACCAGTTCCACTTCCAAAGGAAAACTGCTGTGACAGCTGATGAATTCGCAAATTCCGTCCGCAGTTTTGCGGAAGTCAAGCGACTGGCGACTGTACTAAAAATACGCCTTCATGCAGGCATGGATACAAAGGCTGTGCCAACACTTCAATTCAACATCCAAGCCTTAAACTGCATAGTTGGACCCATGTCCACAACAAGGTGCAAGGTGCAGAAGTCCAAACGAATTCGGCAGGCAGCTGGCATTCTCGCAAGCGCGTCTTCCGAAATTGCGACCTCTATATCATAAAGCAGTAAAGTGACAGAAAACCAAGAGCCAAGAGCCCAGCACGAACTGGTTCCTGCATGCCCCTATGATATCATTTTTCACATACTAGAAGCCTCTGGCACGCTTTTCACTCCTAGATTTGACTCCTAGGTTTGATGGGTGCAATGTGGTTCAACCATCTCAAAATGTGTTGTCTCAACCAGGGGAACTCAAAATGCGAATGAGTTTGAGGTTTCATGGTGGTTCATGGTCACTGTCCGTGCAGGGTTTTGGTGGAGGCGCCTTATGATCAAAGACTCAGACTGGGACTTTTTCTCTTTGTCCTGGCTGCTTTTTGGTGGTTGGCCCCGGCGGAACACTGTGGCCATTCATCCCAGGATGAGGCAGGGTCAGCACAGTTTCACCTCAACGTGCCGCAGGTTGTGCTGCTTTGAAGTATCCAAACATCTCCCAAAGAATGGCTCTCCTGACCTTTGCGCTGCAACGATTTACATGAAAGCAAAATAAAATTGATAGAAATTGATGGAACACACCGGACAGCACTTGCCATGCTACTTGCCATGCTACTTGCTTGATCATGAGGAAACCCCACCACAGTATCATGGCTTGCCGAGAGGCCATCGCTGAGAACATGGTCTGTTTCGCGCTCATCCTGTCCAGCATAAAGCGCAAAATTCTCGACATACATTTCGTACGTGCTATATAATCTATATGAGGAATATTTTTCAAAAAATGCTATATCAATGTTCTTATGTGTATATATATATATGAATATATATATATATACAGAATCCAATCTTAATACATTTTGTTGTACATCATTGTATATTAAATTGTGATATTATAATATATTATAGGTATATATTATAGCAGTATTTCTTTTTGAAATCATTGAAATCAGAGGAACTCTGTTTGTGTTCTTGTGATTTCAATGATTTTCACGGATGCGTGTCGGTGTCCAAACCTTCAAGGGCTGAGAACTCGTTGAGGAGACTGGACCTGAGACACAGCATTCACACATGGTTCGTCCACCAATTCGTCCACCAATTCGTCCATCCGAGTCCCAGACCCAAATGGCCAGCAGCACATTTGGGACTCAATCCGTTTCCCTGAGCGTGACAAAACGGAAGAAACCCGAAGAAATATGAACAGATCTGAAGAGTTATGAAACATGACACGACAAAACCAATGGAACATGCAAAAAAGTCGAACTCTTCGGAAATTCTGCACGTTTGGGCTTGGCTCATGTCACGCGCCATGTTTCTTCCAAGATTGAGAAGAATGTAAAAGAAAATGCCTTGATTTTTGAGTCTGAGAAGTCTCGCGGTGTAATCACGCATCGTTTAACGCAAATATCACGCATCGATCTGAGAAGACTAGATAGACCTGGATAGACTGGGTGCACAGCCGGCGCCTCTTCGCCTCGGTGCCACAGCGATGTATGCGATGTGCCCTTGTCATCTTCGAATCCGATTTTTTTTTGGATCTTTCTAGATCTTTTTGGTACCTCCATGTACCTCCATGTACCTCCACGCCTCCATTCACTTCATCAGCACCAGCTCGTATGAGGCCGCGTAGCCGCAGATTCCTTGGAAGCATTTGGATTTTTTGGAAACGATTTCTCAAATCTGTCGAATCAAGTCCAACCTATGTCCAACTCCAGTATCCACTTGTCCACTGCTGTCATCAAGTCCGGCTCCAAAAAGCAATCGAAAGATATCGAAAGTTAGGTGAGGCAGAAAGGAGCAATGTGGGTAGTAGATGGTAGCATGTAGCAGTGAAGAGAACTATGGATGCACATGGTGAACCACATGGTCAACTTCACACTATCATAGGGATCGGGTGAAGTCTGAAATTCACATTGCCAAATTGCCTGCAAAAAGGAGCACTTCCTGTTTAGTTCGAAAGTGAAACATCATGAGACATGGACCACATGGTCAGCCAACTGATCCCACTGGTCTCCGCAAAAGACACAAGAAGCGCAGCAAGCGCTATTTCGACCATTTGCGACCACTCCAAATCAAAACCCAGGTGCAATGTATGCTCTGCGCGAACCAATGCCGCACTCGTGGCATCTGTGAGGAGTTCTTGTGCCACCTGAGGTCAGTTGAACTCCGTTCCACATTACGTCTGAGTTACAAATGTGCAGGCCGTGCTCCAAGGTGTCCTATGTCCTATGTTCACATTGTTGTCATTGTTCACATTGTTCACGTTTAACAGTACCAAGATGTACCAAGTGATTCAACATCTTGGGCGAGTCGGGCAAGTCGGGCCAAGTCGGGCAAACAGCATCAAGTCGATTCGACTTGCACATCATCGGCCTCCAAGGCTGAGTGGAGCACATCGTCAAGGTGATTCAAGCCTAGCGGCTCGAGCGACTTGAGCGACTTGAGCTCGCAACACGCAACGCTTAAGTTGCGACGACACACAGTTTGTGAAGCCCCGAGTTTTCCAGAAAACCTATGTGTAGCCAATGCATAAAATGTCCTTGTGCATGTGAAAACGATACAACTATACATCTTCATTAATATTGTACATATTGTATGTAACTTGTACATAGTTTTCATGCTTTCACTTCTGACATTGGTCACTACATATCATATACCTCGCGCAGCTCTGAATCCAGCCTGGTGGTTGCGACTCCTCCACCAGCAGCCCCAGCTGCACCAAATTCTCCTGCGCATGTCATGGGGAAATCGGACAATCGCCAAAAAATATCAAAAAACATCTAAAGGCGTTCGAAAATCATCAGCAATCCGACATAAAATGACATAAAACATGTAATTTCATGTAATTTTCATTTTTTTGTAACAAACATCATATAGATATGATTTCATGTATACATTAATATATTAATATGTGTAATTATATCATGTTCCAAGCTAAATCATCCTGTTTGACCGGGAATTCGATGTCCTCCACCCTGGAGGATCGCTTATTCTTGTAGTAGTCGGTGAAGCTATGGAAGTCGATCGATGATAAGCCTAGATGGACCTGGACCGAACAGGTCACACAAAACTTCGCGATCCGTTTCAAGAAATGGTGTGACATGTTGAACAACATCAAAATATATCAAAATAATTCAAAATATATGATTCAAATTATTTCAATCAACTGTAAAACTATGTTGTAAACTACGTGGACAAGCTCGCTAATCCGTGATGGACCGAAGTGCAATCGAGCACATGGTTTTTCAGGTGTGCGAACTGAAAACGGCAAATGGCAATGGACTTCAAAATCTTCAAAGGGATTGATGTTTGAAAGAGGGCCTTTTCCAGATCTTCCGTGGATGCTGAGGAAGTCAAAGACTCACCCGCCTGCATATCCAAGGTGAAGTTGCTGCCACAAAACTCAAGCTAGGCTCAGCTAGGCTCAGCTAGGCTGGCTCAAACAGGATGAGCCTCCACTACAGTGAGTGTAGTGACATAATTACGGACTAAAGTGACTAAGAAATATCACACCCTCAGAACTTCAGAAGATTCTAATATATCTATATATATATATATGATATATGTGTAACAAATTTGTAATATATTGTCAAGTTGTAATATTGTATTGCATGGCGCATATGCAAGTGATTTGCGAGTGCCTCGCCTTCTCAAAGGTGTCGAACTGTGAACCTGGGGTTCCAAATGCGTTCCAGTTGAATGGCTAGTGGTAAATCTATCAGAGCGTTCAGATGCGTTCAGTAATGCTTAGTATACGTAGTTTATACTGTATACTTAATGTTTTCCAAAATGCTTCCATGTCTTTCACTACTATTCTTTCACTATTCTCGACATTTCCCGACTCTTGGGTACATAATTTCTTTCAACATATTTCAACTTTCAATATCTTCACCTGCCCAGGGGGTCCATTTCTACACAGCTCCAGGTCGTTCCCTTGCGCCTGTGCCAGCCTTTACGGATTTAGACGTGGCCTTGGAAGCTTCCGTCTCCACATCCTGCAACGGTCTGATGGTCTGAGCATCTTGCACGAACACCTATCTCAACGTATAATCTCAACGTATAATCTCAACCTTTCTCAAACTATCTCAACCTATCTCAAGCTCTCACACCGGATAAATTCAGGAATTTTTAGGAATTCATAACTGATTCAGAACCTTTATCATATCCCAACCTTCGGTGCTGGAGGACTGTCACCGATGTCCGAAATCAAGGATCGCTTGACGCTTTTGTATGGCCTGGCGGATGCCATCGTGCCACTCCCAGAAACATCCAGAAACATCCAGAAACCATTGGAACTCGACGTTGTGGCAACATGATATGCAACATGCGGCCAATTACAGGGCTGGGGGCTGTGGCAGCTTTCGGCCTTGCACTGGCTCTTTCCAATGGCACTCCCAAGCCCAAAGCAATCCTTGTCGACGATCCGTGGGATGATGTGGGATGATAAAACTTGACATTGGGATGGCAGTCTCACTGTACCATCAATCATCATCAATCTCCTGTGGATGGCTGCGATCTATTGATGGTACATGATGGTACCTATTGACCTATTGTCTTACTGCGCGCCAAGGATTGCCGAGAGACCGTTGCAAGTGCCCATTCAGCTGGTCCTGAGGCAATGCAACATATGCAACTGATAGAAGACCCAAATGGAGGCAACGGAGGGCAACGGTAACGGAGGGGTCAACAAATCTCAACGTGGCTCGGGAAATTTCTACCGGCACTATCAACATCATATGACATGAATATCATGAAACACTGTGAAAGTAGACAAAAATGATCAAACATGTAGAACGTACAGTAAAAAATCCAATTAGACAAAAATGAATGTACTAATTAGATCTAATTAGTAGAATTACACTGAGCCACCAAAGCCTCCAACTACTTTCCTCGAAATCCTGAAGTGAGCGCATTCAGCGCATGCAGCGCATTCGTAACGATCAGTAACGCAGTGACATACGGAGTCCAAGGCACAAATCTGTACTGATTCATTTCTTTCATCCTCGGTCCACCCGGCTGATATCGGGGGATAGGCAACATGGGGAACTGACATGAACTGACCACATAGACTCCACATAGACTGTCATGTTGCCTGTCATAGTATTCCTTTGTCATTCGACACCGGGAGATTCAATGGGCACAAAAACCGGATATTTTCCCTCTCAAATTGCACCATTTCCATCCATTTCCGGCATCAAAAAGCTGCATAGTCTCGATATGTCTCGATAGTCTGCAATCTAGTCACTGTTCTTGTTCGTGAAGCGACCGCATCAAATTGTACTTGATGAAGCGCGGAGCTGTCCTCGGCATAGCTTGATGCTTGAACACTACAAGGTGCTGCATTTGCTGGAACCTGTGCAACAATATTACAATGTCACATGTAATTATTCAATGTATTCACACAGTAAGAATGATGTAGTAGATTGTAGTAGCATCATGGTATGTCATGGTCTCACTGGCATATTCATATATACTACTTTCCTGCACGTTGCACAGCGAGAACAAATCTATATAGTGGACCATGCATCAAACACACAACAGACACATACAGTCACATACAGTCACTACAGTCACTGTGACTATAGCCACTTTTCTGTTTCACTACAGTCCCCGCAGTAACTACAGTCGCGTTTGCGACGCAGTACTCCGACAACGACTGCGCCGTCGCTGTGCCGTGCGTCTTTGACTCGTGCACCCATCGACTCAATGGCTGGATGAACTCGTTGCGCTCCACGGTGCCGGAGCCTCGGTGCTAGTTGCTGGTTGCTGTCCTGGCATGGCCTGGCCTGTTGCCAAGATATGCCAAGATGCCATCGGTATCGATCATCTGAAAAAGTTGCTGAAGATCTGCCTGAAAGGACAATAAACATAATAAAATGCGACTTGGTCTGTGATGTGTGGAGCATGATGGAGCATGTGGAGCATCCTGGGGCATTCCTGGAGCAGTAAAAAATAATCGAATATATTATTGAATCTGAATCATCCTTCTCCCTCTTCAATTGATGGCAACTACCAGTACTTTGCTCACCGTCTCTCTAGAGCCATCAGCAAAGCCCCACACAAAGAAGAGTTACGAACAATGAATGTGGATGAACGTGGGTAAATATGATATATAGTGGTGTGTGTTTGTGTGTCTTCTACGGGTTCTCCAAATTTGCTGAGTCATCCCTTGTCCATCATCCTGACACGTCCTGGCTGAAATCTCTTCATTTTGGACCTCATCGATATCCATTACCCGGAGGCGGCTCTGAAACTCAGGGTCCTTGCAGCAGGGTTAGGCCAGATCTTTGTATCACCCGACTGACCACGAAGGAACTGGCTGGATTTTCAAGGTAATTGCGTTGTATGCATTGCCGTGGCAAACAAGAGTCTGGCTAAGTGTAGTCTGCCCCATCAAGTTGGTTGCAATAATGTCTTCATTTCAACTATATTTAATATGTGTTGTCTAGCTGCAACCTACACAAGAATCACCGGGAATCAATGCATCTCTTTTGGCACAACTTCACCCCGTCCTTTCTGGCACCGTCAATCAGTTCGCTCAAAGTCAGCTCGCCGCCTTAACACATCAAATGATCACCGATATGACTGTGATCAGGTCAGACACAACGATTTCGACTGCAACATGCCACTGCTGCAACCAAAACTAACTTTGATACTGCAATCATCTACAATCTAAAATCATGACATGATAAATTGTGATAGTGTCCACAAATGCCGGCATAGGGGGAACCCGCCAGGAAACTGACACCTTGAGAATTATAGATAATTACAATATATGTAATACATCAGGGGTTTTGTAATAATAGTATTAACAATAATACGATCTGATATTACCGGATACCACCCCACACATTCATAATATTCCCTAACAAATGTGGACCATGGTTATTTATTGACTTGGTCTCAAAAAATCGTTCCAAGCAACTGCCATCCTCATCCACGCGGTCGAAGATTTTCCTTTCGTGAAATTTCCCCAGTCAAAAAGGGGAACGTTCAGCGGCCTTAACTCCTTGACAAAAAAATAAATAGATAAATTTTCTTACATAAGAACTACTCAAGGAATAACGGTTTGGGGCGCCACATCCAGGATAAATGTGGATCCTTAGTGCCCTGTTGTTTCATGTGCCCAGCAAAGGTAACATACAACTGGACAAAATCAAATTGGCGGCTGTACATGACACATTGGTTCGCTGAATCCAAAAACATAACTGGATTCAAAAATTTTGTAAACCAATTAAACAGTTTTGTTTTTGGCATGTGGGCCTTTGTATGGTTTGCCTGCCTTACACTAACCATGACAGCCGATGGAAAGTAGTTCTGTTGACCACACCTACGCCCTTTTGCCAAACGTAAAACGGCATCGAACCAATGCAAAGATATGCGCCACTTACACAAAAAAAACTTGCACCGAAACAAAATGCAATCTAGGTTGTGCATGTTTTTTTTTTTAAATGTTTTTACAATTTTTTACCATTCTTTACCCCCGTTTCCGCTTCACAGAATCCAAGAATCCGAAGAAACTTTTTGTCCATCTCGATGTCCGTTTCCATTTCCTGCAAACCGAGCATCAAACCAGGCCGGGCACACACACACACAAGCACACACACTTTATTTTGGTGCAAACGGGACGCAATATGTGTCACAGGAACCTAACCCAGAAACTAAACCAAACTAAACCGCAGAAAACAACGGTGTGTCAGCCCGATGTGCAGCTGACAAAACAATGGGCCTCTGCCAGGTTCAAGACATCTCGTTCTCTGACTTCTGCGAATGTGTCTACAACCACGGCCACTATTAGGTTCAACACCTTGGCAAATCACCGAGTTAAACAGGTGAACACAGCAAACATTTTTAGCGTTCAAAATCACATCCATGCTGCACAAAAAAAAATTATTGGGAAACAAACAAAGCATCATGATAAATTTGCCAGCCACAAAAGGTGGCGGGGCCATGCCGGCCATAGTTGCAATGATAACACTATCATCATCATCATCGTCATCATCAGCATCACCAAAGCAACCGTGTAATGTTTGCAATGGCATCTGCCGGTGTAATTGAAACAACTGCTGCTGCTGCTGCTGCTGGTGATGATGATGATGATGATGATGATGGCGATGGTGATGATGATGATGATGATGATGTTGATGTTGTTCTATAATGTTCTATGTTGTTCTATGTTGTTCTATGTTGTTCTATATTGTTCTATGTTGTTGTTCTATGTTGGTCTATGCCTTCTATGTCGTTCCATGTCGTTCTATATATATTGTTCTACGTTGCTCTACTACGTCGTTCTATGTTGTTCTATGTTCTTGCTGCTCTTATCGTCGTGGTTGTCGTGGCTACTTTTACGACGACTGCTACTTCCAGACAACTTCTACTTTTGTTACGACAACGACGACGACGACGTTGGCGGCGACTGCTCCAGCTCCTACTGCTCCTCTGACGCAAATACCCTTACCCCGACGACAACGACGACGGCCACTACCAGGACCTCTCTAGCTACTTCAACTACGTTGAGCTTGTTTGAATCACATGAGAAACGACTTCACCGACCACTACCTTAGCTACCTTACCTACCTCAGCGATTTTAAGCAGCTTAACGATCTTCACTTCTACTACTTCTTTTTCTACTTCTTTTTCTACTTCAGGCACTACTTCTTCTACTGCTTCCTCTACTCTTACCCTACCGTTGATAATATCAGTCATATAATATATCAAAAACACCAACATTCAAATTACTAGCAAGACTAATGCCCATGCACACTATTACTTTTACCACCATGTCATGGTGCCGTCTGAGGTGTGCGGTCCTGTCTGGTGACGCGTAGTAATGGCATCGGCTGCCTGCTTATGTCTGATGCTGCATACGTCACGGGCCGGAAACGTATTGGACATCCGGTCCTGTCTGGTGCTTCAAGCACTGCATCAGCTGGGCCAAGTTAGGAAACGTTCTGGCAGACTTCCGGGTGGGCGGGCTCCGGGGTCACGACGCCCAAACGTTGCTTCTTGCTTTCCAAGATAAGATAGCTGATAGCTCTTCTCCTTGAGTAGGTTGCGCAGGGCAAAGCTCGACCCGAGCGCAGGTTTGTGGAACACATGCGCAAAGCCATACAACTCATCAAAGGGAAGGACCAGGATCGACTTCCCAGAGTTGGTGGGCGAAGATGAACAGAGCCAGGTGTTCGCTTGGCCGACGGTGAATAAGCTCTTCCGCTTTTGCACTGGTGGCATCAAGTTTTCCGAGTCCTACGCGCCGATCCCTCAACGACTTGGAGAAGCTCGAGTCATGTTGGGCCGCTACACCATCGACGCCAACAAGGTTGTTCCCATCCTCATCAGCATGAAGACCCTGGAGAAGTTGGGAGCCATCATCGATGTGCAAGGGCAACGCATGGTCCTGGCCAATGTGGCACCAGACTTCAAGATCCCCTTGGGAAAGAGCCATGCGGGACATTTGCTGGTGGATTTGACTTCTGACTGGCTTCGTGCCGGTCAACATTTGAAGACTCAATTTGCTGGAGTCTACAGAGCGCGAGCTGCTGAAGCCGGTCGAAGTGTTAAAATGGATGAGCCAGCTGAGACAGTTTGTATGTCCACAGGATTCCACAGGCATTGATGGCTGAAGCTGTGGATGATCCAGCAGATGAACAACATGAGGCATCAGGTGAAGAAGGTGAGACTGAGCAACCCGCTGTGTTCATGCTTGACCCACGTGACCACTCACGGCAACCTTTGGTTCAAGCAGATCAGACGGTGCGCGACGGCATCATCCAGTCTTTGATCACCTCAGCCTCCTCCCATCTGCCGCTTTGCTGACCCACCCATGGTGCCCAAGAAGATGACCCAGGAGAAAGTGGTGCCACCAAAGGAGAGGTTCGACTTCGAGAGGATGGAGCTGATGAATCCGAACGATCCTCGAGCGGTAGGACCTCCCTGCCACGGCGAACACGAAGTCGCTCCTCCAGGAAGGGGGTCGGTGACGGGAGCAAACAAGCATGCGATGTGGGAAGGATGTCTCCTGACGAGGAAGGCTCGACCGCTGGGCGGTGACGTGGCCAAGCAGTTGGAGGAGAAGAAGCCCTCAGCGGGCAGCATGGACCTGCAGAACAAGCCTGGACGCGGCCAAGAGATCTTTGCAAGATCGCCTGAACAACATCCAGAAGCAGAAGGAGGATTGGGTCGCCATGCAGAAGAAGGACCTCTACGCCAAGAAAACTCAAGGGGAGGCCGTCCCCGCTGGTGGATACCAGAAAGGCCAATTGGGCCAAGGCATGCTTCTCAGGTTGGTGGCAATGTGGAGGACCACATGGTGAGCCAGACACCAGGCCGCAAGGTCATTTGCAAAGCAGAGATGACCAAAAAAGCAGGAGTTCCAGACAAAGCAGGAGTTCCTGAAGAAGGAGGAAGAAGATTGGCAGAAGGCGAGCCATGATTGAGCAAGATGGTGACCTGGAAAGCGAGACGCAAGCCCAGGAAGTTTCACACCAGAAGAGCCCTATTGCAAGTGTGGCGCCCAGAATTTTCATTGTGGCTGACGGTCTGAAGCCAGCCTCTTCAGCTGTGCGGGACCATACCTGGGTTTTCAAAAGGTTCTGCGAGCCATGTTTGCAGGGCCGGAAGGTCTGCCATGCCTGCAGTCATCCATGTAACACATGGAAAAACATTGGTGCGGGAATTATTCCCGGATTTTCCTTCGTGGACTTGCCAGCACCACCGTAAGTGCCAGTGGCCCCCAGCACTTGATTTCCACAGGTGAACCACCTAACCTGATGTTTCCACATGTCTCCCAAAGCTCCAGTCACCGCAGTAGGAAGGCCAAGACGAAGAGATAAAGCAAGAATCCAGCCAACTGAATCAAAACATTTTTGAAAGTCAAGCCAGATTGCCGTAGAAAAGCTTTCTTGAGCAGCATGTTGGTGTCGAAGGGCCGTCAGTCCTTCCAAAGCTTCCAGAGAGCCAACAATTTCGGTTGCGCCCAGGTCCAGCACACCATAGCCAGTTGTGTCCATGATTCTCGATGAAGCTCCTGCCACCATGCCCACAAAAGCCAAAGAGCTCGGTGTCACAGCTTCAACCCAAAAGGTGCCCTTCTGGGTGCCTTTGTTCTGATGGTGGTAAATTGTTGTTGCTCCGCTTTGGGCAGTTGCGGAAACCATGGCCTCGATCACCACAAACGAAGCAGCCCACATTGGCGTTGGCCGCCATCACATCGCTCTGAGCAACACAGGTTGGAGTAGACGCCGACATGGATGTAGAGGAACTGGATGATGTAGTACCAAAACCTTTCCCATTCTTGCCTTTCCCTTTTCCTTTAGTCTTTCGACGGGGTAGAAGCCTCGGCTCTTCCCTTTGGCTCGTTGGAGTTGACGACTTTGCGAGAAGGTTCGTGCCTTTGTCCCATAAGCCGCAATAGCCTCATCCAGCTCTTTGTACTCCTCAGGTGAAAGTTTTTTTTCCAAAGAGAATCTTCCGTAGACCAGTAGGTACCATAGCCGTCGGTCTCCAGCCAGCACCCTTGACCGTCAGGAACAAAGCCATGCCACCCATCATGGTCGTAGTGCCAGTAGATCTCCTCATTCTCGCCAGTTCCATAGCCATCAGAAGGATCGTGTCCATATACTTCAGGACGTAGACGGTCTCCAACCCATAGGATGTCCATGCCATCGTCGAAGCTCTCATCAGGAAAGTTCACAAGCCCCATTGACCTTGCTCCTCCACCCAGTAGGTGCGCTTCTTCCCATGGGGATGTCGTTGTTGGTCAGCTTGAAGGAGTTCTCCTTCTTGATCTCGAAGAGCCATCTCGATATCCCTGCAGCTTCTGAAAGCTTGCCTGCAGCGACAACCTTGACGGTGCAGACAGATTGGCCCTTCTCAACAACAGCCATCCAAGGATCTCATCCGGTAACACCTTGAGCTCCTCAACCTCCAATTCATCCAAGGTAGATCTTCTCCAAAGGACGGCGAATCGTCATCCCAAGCTTTGCGTCGTTCCTTGTGCCATTCCATTCGGGTTGTTCTTCTTCTGGATCATCTTGAAGGACAGGCATATAGCCTTCTGCCTGGGTTCCACCAGCCTCTGGAGAACGGTCAGGAGCCGCTCTGGATCTCTCTGGTCTCCCAGTTGGTGATCTTGTTGGATTGGCAGCTCAGCCTGAGGTTCAGACTGAGCACTGACACTCTCTACCTTCTTCTTGTCCTTCTTTGGTGAACGCTCTCGTTGCTGTTGTTGCGCCCGCGTCAAAGCGCGTTGAACTTTCCGGTAGGTCTCCATGACCTCATTGCTCCACTGGCTCATGGTCATCCCCAGTGGTTTAAATCTTACAACCTGGCTCCTGCGTCTGGCACTGCTGTTTGGCAAAGGCGATCACGTAGTACACGGAGTAAATGCTTGGCGCCATTCTTCTTGGCTAGCAATCGGTGGTTCAGATCTGCAGTGACACCCCGTGCTCGTCCTGTAAGGCGACTTGCAAGGTCTGGTCCAAGGTGTCGCCTCTTGTGAGGCTGGGTTTTCTCCCACTGCAGTCTGACTTTCCGAAATTGCCAGGCCAGGCTGCGGGATCTCCATCCCAAGTGACCACCACTTCCTTGGCAGTGATCGTCATAGCCATGGCCGTAGGTCTCGACAGTCTCCAAGCCAAAGGTTTCCTCAGGAAAGTAGTTGCTGATAGAGCAAGCCAAAGACCGGGCCAAAGGCCACGAGCGCCAAGCAGCCACCACCAGCAGCCCAAGTAGGGCTCCAAACGGAAGTCCTCGATCAGCTAGAGGTAGAAAGTCTCGGCAGTGATGTAGCAAGGCCTAGGAGATGGGAGACCGCCAGAGCTCCACTACCAATGTCGGTAGCCCCTTGGTTTCTGCTAGCAAAGGCTGGTAGTTGTTGCACTTCTTGATTTGTGCTGCCCCTGGCACAGGCCTGTAGCAGGCTGTCAGCGCCACCTATGACACTTCAAAGTCACGCTGGATGAAAAGCTTGGCTAAAGGGTTCCCTATGGAGCCGATAGGATACCCAAAAGTATTGTACATGCTATGATACTGGGAAGCTGACCAATCACCACATGAAGCTGAGAATTTCGAAGCTGAAGATCTGACACCAAGTGCCAGAAAAAAACTGAAATATTTCCCAAGAGATGCAATGTAAAATGTAAACCCTTTTTTTTTGATCACTATAATTAATAGCGATCTGTTTCGAAACCATTCCCGACAACCGCGGAACCCGTGAGATGTAGTTGGTTTGCTTGGCCAGGTGCGATGATAAAGAAGCGAAACCTCTAGAACCTGTAGGTTAGCAATACGGGAAGCCCAACAACTAGTTCAACCGCAAATAAATAAATAAATAAATATATATATATATATAGTGATGTATACAGATATTATAGATATATAAGTTTAGATACGAAATGATACGAATATAGAATGACATACACAGTTGAGAAGACTTTGCACCCACAACCAAGCATTTGCTCCGTGGCTGCTGGCCTCCTGCGTTGTGTTTAACCCAAAATGAAACCAAAGAGTACGAGTCCGGTACCACCCACCCACCCACCCACACACACACACCAAGCTCTCTAAGAAACCTTTCAGGCTTGCATAGGATGTGCAACCTTTCTAGCACCTTGTGCACCCATGCAAATCATCTCAACTCCTTCCCCTTCCAGCATACAATGGACCACGTACTTTCCCGAATTGAAGTCACAAGATAAGGGGCAAAACATGGCAAAACCTTGCTACACCGCAGGCACAATCAAAAAAACACCACAACTGTTGCGCCAGGATATTTCTTGAAACCACCCCACCTTCCAGCTGGCGGTGCAATTTTCAGGCACCAGATTTCAAGAGATATCACAACAACGCAATGATATAACATAAACACACCCTGGGGGACAATTGTAAATCAAGACTCCCTGGTTTTTGCTGACCAAGTTGCTCCGAAGACAAGAGTCAGCAAAGATCCCACAAATATCACAGCGGTGGCGGGATAGGCCTCCAAACATCGTATCACATCAAGCAGCGTCACACATGCTTGAATTTCTCCATTTGGCTTGCATTGAAGATGGACGTTGCCACATATTGCCATGTGCTTTTGATGCAATCTTCACGTCAAAGATGAAGATCCGGATGCAACCAGAACATTTGATTGCTTTGAGTTAAGCCCACAGAACACAAACAATGCGACCCGACAGTTAGTTTCAGTCTGGGTAGCCTCAATGACAGGCACGGCAATCGTGCCCCACCCATCACCTGCAATGACTGTCCTTAGCTAGGCACATTTGCATCTGAAGCCGGACAGGGTGGCTGTGGTTGTCGCAACCGGCCCGCACCGCACTATACCGAGATGCTTGAACAGCAGCAGGTTGGCATCCATCACCTTAAAGCTTGCTGGCGGAGCCGTGATAAGCTGTGACTTTGCCTTCAAAAAATACCATCGGTACCAATCTGTTCCTGTGAAGCTTGGCTCTTGAAACCATGACCACCCCCCTTAGCTTCCCACAGAAGAGGCAGCGCGTAGGCACTGTTCCTCAAAAGCCGGCAACATACAAGTACGTGGCATGTTCGAAAGTTGTACGCAACCTCTCCCAACCAACAGCTTCGCCACAGTAGCCTCGTCATTCCTACTTCTCTATCTGTGAATTTAACATAATTTAACCACTGCTTCATCATTGATGAATCATGAGGTATGATTTCCAGATTGGGAAGGGCTTCACTCATCTTCACTCTGTTTGCATTTGCGTTCTTTTATGTTCTTTTACACATTACTTTCATGTGTTTACACAGCCAAGCTTCGCAATCTCCAAAAATTCCCCTGTCTTCGTGCAGTTTGAGGATCAACCTTGGTGCCGGCACACTAACTGCTGCTTTTTGCGGATCTCGGCACTCCAGGGTCGCTACGGTTGAACGAGGTCAACCAACAACATGGCCCAAATGGTCCTTAGTCCCACGACTTCCCACCTTCAATCGACAAAAGATGACAAAAGATGACAAAAGCACATATGAATCATATGAGCAAATATCAGGTATGAGTCGGTATGAGAGACATCGCGCATCATCGCGCAGCACTCTGCCCTGCGGAGCTTTTCACATTTCACATGTTTTCGATTGTTTTGGCATGTTTGGGCCATGGCCAGGCGAGGCCAAGTGATGCCAAGCATCATAACCACAAAGCAAAAAATGAACGACCAGCACAGCGTTCCTTGGGCCGACTCAGGTGGCGAAGTGGCATAAAGGTTGGCAAGTTGTTGCAACATGGAATCAGAATCATCGCCCAGCCCAGTCAGGCAGACATATTCAAACGACTACATTCAAGTATACTGTAGCTTGAGTAATTTGAATGGAACTATATATTCTATATATTTCAATATTCTATTGTAGTGTGCATTCTAGGTGTGCAAATAGTTGTAGCAATGCTGTGGTATACATGGTATACTCCGTAACTCGGCGAACAGAGCCATGTGCTGCCATGATGCTCATGCATGTTGTAGCCATGGTCAGAAGCTTCCGAAGCCTTGGGGAGTGACACGATGTGACACGATGTGAAAAAGGCCGACATCCGCAGACCCGGCAGACCGTCAGTGCCAATGCAAAGAGTTGATGTTATGGTCAGGATCGTGAGGACAATGAAGAAACAAATTGATAATAGTTCATTAATGTTCATTATAATTAATTGATGCACATTGTATATTTGGAACAAAGCGCACAACTGTCACAACTGTTGAAGAGCTGCAAAGATCACTTTTCTTCTTGAGCAATGCTTGTGGAATGTGCCAAAGTCGGCCATTGCTGCTAGGCAGCTCCAGCCAACGCCTTTACTGCTCTTGATAAAGTTTTTGAGACGTCGGAGATGGATGGAGATGGATGAAGATGGAGTGATATGAAGTGATATGAAGTGCTATGAGGTGATGGTGACCCACAGAGAACGGTGAGATAGCATCAAATGGTGTAGAGACTCATAGGGACTCAAGGCATCACAGATTTCTTTTCACAACTATTCGTCATCTATTCGTCTATTCGTCATCTATTCGATCTATTTCACATCGATCAAAAGAATGGCCAGGTCTTTCCAGTGATGGCCGCCTGCGTGACAATGCCACTGAAGGCGAACATGGCCAGCCGTCCATTCTCCAGCTCTTTGAGGCGCATGTCCTTCTCCTTTTCAGGTTCTTTTGGCAGAAATTGTTTGCCCAAGAAGAAGTCTCCAGCATCGCGGTTCACCTCCTGCTCCCATCCCTTGAACAAAAGCCACAAGGAGTAGAGCTCAAAGGTACCAATGGCACCCAGGAAAGGCAACATGTATCCAGCTTCCACCATCTTGTCGTGAGCCTCGAAGCTGTTGGCAACGGCTTGGAACTTGTCGCCCGGGAAGCGGAAGCCCAGATCTCCTGCGACATCCACATCCGGTAACACAAAGAAACACAAAAGCATCTTAAAAGCCACTGTTTGGGAGAAGGACCACGCTGTCCACACATGACCACACCCAGTACCCAGGAGAATCAGGAGAGCGAAGAAACATAAGAAAAGATGGGAAAAGCATATTAAGATATATAAAGCGAATTTAAGCAGCAACAAGAACGACAACAATAACCCACCAAGCACAAAACAATACGCACCAACTGGCACAAGAAGACATCACTAATCATCACAAAACGATACTAAACAACCAAAAACAGCACAGAACACACATTGCTTGTGCCAGCTCATGCCAGCTCCCAGCTCCATCCAGCTCCCACATCCAGAATTCAGAATGTCAAGGTCCTGAAATCCAGCCCACCGTCGCGAGCATACAAATTCGGCCGTGCTTCAATTCTGCTTCACGCACCCAGTAGACTGGCAAGGCATCGGTGACTCCCAAAGGATCGAAGCCCTTCTCGCCGCCAACCCAGCCCTTCAGCACTTGTGGGTAACCTCAGCGGTGCGGTCAAAGGAGTCCTGGCATGTCCTGGGACGTCATCTGATGTGGATACATGAGTGATTATGAGTAGATGAGTAGAGTAGTTATGAGTGACATCGATCCTTTCTTCCATGTCTTTTCCATTGACTGAACACGCTTTTTAATGTTTCTTGTCGATTCTTATCTTTATCGTTTCGTTGTTTGTATCAGGTGACGTGTGGAGTTTTGCGATGTATTTCTGATTGCCGCCAAATGCTGCCAAATGCTGCCAGGTGGCGCAGGAATGGCACGGCGGCCGACATTTCCATCTCCTTGGGGTAGGTCTCAGTCTCCACGTATGGCCCTTCGCTGAGCTTCTGCACAGCACGGAGCTGGGTGCGGCCGGTGCGGCGTGGCAAGGCACAAATGCTGCCGTTTTGGATGGGAGAACCATCGAAGGATTGGCAGTTGTTGATGTGCTGCACGAAGAACTGAACTGGCTCACCCCACCATCCATTCTTTGACCTGGCAAAAGGATCAAAATCGGGAGCACTTATGACAGCGAATCTGCAGTGAAACTCTGAAATGGACATATATTAATCACACACGCGCATGTATATAAAATGAGATCAGAAGCCCCTCTATGTCAAAATTATGTCTGGAACTGTCACCCCTTTGACACGACATGACCCGTCATGTTTCATGTCTTGAAACATTTGAAACATCTTCCAGCTTGAGCAAATTTGAGCGACATGTAGGTCAAAGGAGGCTCTCCGAACATGCCATCTTGCACCATGAGGCCCATGATGGCGATCATCGCCAAACGGCCATTGTTGCGCTCGGAGGTTTGCTTTCGCTCCAGCTCCTCATCATCAATGCCATCCAACAACTCAGTGCCCAGTCCGAAATCTGAGGGGCCCATGCCACCCTCGCGAGGCTTCACCAGGACCTCATGAGCGCCCACCAGCGCAACCAACTGCACCCAGCCCTCCAAAGGAATGGACTCCAAAGCACCCAGGCCGTGACTGAAGGCCTCGCACCCTGGGAAGCGGAAGAGTTCTGGCATAATATATCCCATGACAGCGATCATGGCTACACGGCCGTGCTTGATCTCAACTTGGGTGTAGCGATCCATCTTGGCATCAGTGCTTCCCAGCCCCAGTGGGTCAAACTTCTCTGTGAGTGGCAGGCAAACACCCACAACCTGTCTTGCGACTGACGAGGACTTGCGGCGGTTCATAGCAACACCCAGGGCTGAGACCGCCACAGCAGTGCCTGCCATCCCCAGGAGGTTGGCCGACTGCGACTGTGGGGCCCGGTGCACGGAGGCACGTAGGGACACAGTTTGGACATGGGCGGCAGGTCCGTTAGGTGCCACAAATGCCATGCAGCCACTCGCGGAGAGGGCCAAAGTTGTAGCCGTCATTCGGGACATGGTGAGTCGTGACTGAAGGACTGCAGGTGGAACCAAATGCACCTCTTGAGCTGCTGGCAGCTACAGGGTGCACATGATGGCACCGTGGTGACCTTCATGCACTGCTTTTGAATTGGTGGGATCTGTTGCCGCGCACCTGCACCCGCTGCCTTTATTTAGGCTTTGAATCAATTTTGAAACTTCCTTGCAATTGTTGGTTGGGTCATTTTGAAACTTGTGGTTCTGCACTTATGCATCACTTCTGCCCTCCGACAAAGCTGTCAAAGCTGTCAACTCGGCCAGTGCCAACAAGGAACTCCTTGAGGTAACTGAAACGACGGAAGAGCTTCAGCAGCCCTGTGTCGAGGGGAGAAAATCGATCTGCCATGAAGGGCCCGGGGCTGGGGAATGTTTTACAATCTCCAAGGGTTCCAAATGAAGAAAAGAATGAAGCCAAAGTGTGGCAACCCTGCTTCAACTGGGCCCCACCAGTTCCAATATCTAATGGCATCTAATGATGATAATGATGATAATGGCATATAATGGCTGCATCTTCTTCAAATCCGCAAGTAAAAGGATCATATGTGGCTTTGCCTGGCTCGACATTGCTGCCCGGGAACGGATGATGCGGGCTACACGGAACATGCGCAGGAGATTGAAGTTGTCCAAAAAGCGAGTCATGGTCTCTGACAATACCCACTCGGCCTCAAGGGGCACGGCCCGGGCATGGCATTCATAGCGACATGGACCGCTGTGAGCAGTTCTGCTTGCGCAGCCCATCCCCCATCAATCCCCATACCAAACGATCCAAATATGTATAAATATGTTACCTGTGCTGTTTGCCTAAGCTTTTTCCATCTACAATATTTCCATGGCATTTTCATTGCCATACTTTTCCATCTCACCACTTGCGGCTGAGGAGCAAAGCCGCAAAGGATGATGAAGAGGTCCACCCTCAGAACGAGTTCTGTCAATGCAAGGCATGCGTTGCTCTCCAGCAACGTTGCAACTTGACGGTGATGTTCACATAACATGCCACAGCTGCTACTGCTGCTACAGCAGGGCCCATTGAATGGACAACGACAAATGACATACAAATGACATACTATTCGTATCCTTTCTAATCTTTCTATCGGATTCTATCCTGTTCTGAAATCGTTTGCGCTCTCCGTAGCGGCGTAGCGCAAAATGCTCAGCCAAGTTGCACGAGCATCTTGTCTCGGAAGACTCCAAATCTGCGGACAAAGCACCACATCACATACTCCAAAGTATACCTTGGCGAAATTTGGCAAAGTTCCATGGAAGTGTTCGGAAGTGTTCCACTAAGTCCCACTGGCCCCTTCAAAATACAAGTCGACATAAGTCACATCAGTCACATGCCAAGAAGCGCAACCAAACATATGTCCTTAGCGTCGAAAGAAAATCACAAGCGCTCTGGGCCCCACATACTCTCGAAGAGACTGTGCACCCCTGACCGCATAGGCAATGCATACAGGATATTACAGGATCATGTCGTGCCCAATACTTGTCCCCCATTTCTTGACATGCCATGACATGCCCCATGTGTCTTTGTCGGCCCGGGTCAAAATGCACTCGGCTCTCGGCCCAGGCACCATGGAAATCGCGAGCCAGGCCGGTTCTGGCAGGTTGGCAGCCCGTCGATCAATGTCTGCGCAGCTAAGATATGCGTCGAACCTGGCGCATGGATGCGCATGGCGTTTCAACTTGGTTTCAACACGTGTTCAAGTTTGACCAACATGTTTTCAACCCTTTGAAATGTGGTTGATTGACATATATGAACCTGTTCCAAAATCAATTGAAACATGTTGAAACTCAGCAAAAGGCCACGATGCAACGCAGCACATGCCAAAGCTACAAAGTGAGCAACCCCAGGCAGTTGCCAGTGATCGGATGCCATAAGATTTTGCTCACAATGCGCCTGAACCTCAGACAAACAACGTTATACAAACCACAAAACAAACGATACAAACTTCAAACCACCACGTAAAAAATATATATAAAAAGGTTACTGTGGGATACATAATTCAAACATGTTCAAACAACTACAGTTACAAATGAATGAACATCCGGGTCCCATGATCTCACAATATAAAGATCTGCCGAGCTTCGTGCTCTCTTCGGCACTGAACTCTTGTACCGTGGTCGCCTTTGTGATGAACTCCGATTTTAAGGAAATCGGCGACACGATTCCTGAGACCGGTGCGATTTCATGCTATTTTTCTTACTGCATTCTTCTGCTGTTGATATAAGTGTTCGAACTGGAGCTTCAACATAGATAACTCCCTGGAACTGGTAAGTTGCTTGTCATTTAAGTATCATTTCAGCCAGTGACGGTTTTCTTGTCACTTTGTGATCTTTGTGGGCAAAAAGATGGCAAAAGCTGAAACTGTATGATTTGGGACAACAAACATTGCACCAATACTCGACATGAAAATTCTACATGAAGTGGCTGTCGCGTGAATGGCCGTAGGATATCCAAGGATTCCTATTCCTGAAATGGTGATCTGTCAAGTGACGACGGTCGCAATTCTTAAGAAACCAAATAAGAAATCTCGGATGTTATCGAATGACTCGATTGTTGCTTGCACCATCTCTTTGTCTTCGACTTCCATGAATATGATTTCCAATGTCACCTGCAGCTAGGCCATCTTAGGCCATCCTTTATGGAATCTGGCCAAGCGTCGTTTGGATGGCATACCTTCGCACTTTGGATGCGAAACAGAGGACAAGTACTCGAGAGGACAGGTGGGCTTCAAATGCCATCAATTGAGCACACAACCAAGGAAGATCAATGAAGAATCTACAAGGTTGTAGAAAAGGCATAGAAACGTTGAGAAACCAAACCATGGGAAACGGAAAAACCACTGTTATGTCTTGCAAAAAAATCAAAAAGGCAGATGAAACCTCACAGCAAAACCTCACCATGGCAGCACACAGCTATCACATGCTACCAATCTGTCCGATTCTGTCCGCAAGCGGCCGCAAGCGTATTCAGATTATTCAGTCAAATTGCGACTTTCCATTTCCTCGGCAGAGCGTGGCGCAAGTTGAGCAAACCATGGGAGTTTCTCAAACCGAGTGACCTTAAGCGGAGTGAAATTCGAGAAAGACATAGAAAGACCATGTCAAATTTTGTCAATATGTCAGGGCAACCGAGGGCAACCGAGGGTATTCATCTGTGTTCCAAGATGTTCAAAGATCGAACAGCAAGCTGAAGCCATGCGTCGTCGGTGTTGTATTCGTCATCGCCTGAGACGGTGCTGGTAGGAGCCATGGAGGGACGGAGGGACGGAGGGGCCCCGGGATGCAACGGGACGGTCTAGGCGTATCATGGCGTATCCTACCTCTGCCGTTGCGGCATTCCTGACCTCGCTCCAAATAGCTCTAACATTGTAACAATTTGTAACAATTTGTAACAATTTGTAACCTATTGTAGCATGCACCCAATACTTTTTGATACTTTTCTCATCTTTTCTCCTGTTTCTCAGTCTTTTCGTTTGGGAGCCAAGCTCCATACATTTCTTGTACGAAATGCGATCGGTTGATGATTTTCCCCTCAGGTCCCATGTTCAGCTTTGCTGGCACGGGATGGATTGGATGCTGAGCAACCGGAGGCCTACAGTGCTACAGCGGTCCGAGGCCCCGGTTCTGTACATTTGCCAATTGGATCCAATTGGATGCCACTGGCAGATGGAAATCGTGGAGAACGAGGTCCGTCCCAACTGCCAGCAATCTATACAAAACGATACAAAACGCAGCGAGCTTTCAAGACCCTTCCTTCGATTTCCTTCGTAGTTTCGAGCGTTGTCCAACCAACATGGACCCATACCGAAGATTTGTGGATGGACACCGATGCACACCCACCTTGTTTAGCACTGATCTTCGAAGAGGTTCCTTTGAGAGGAAGGGTCTCAAGCCATAGCTGGAAGATCTTGAATTCTGCTTCACCCCTCACAGTTTGGGACATGAAATCCCACCATGCCACATTTCGCCGCACTACCACGCTATGTCACGATGCCTCAGTACTCTTTTCCGTGGCCTTCAGTTTTTGCGTTTTTTCCCGTCCTTCCTCTACTTTCTTGGTTTCCCATGTTTCCAACTTGGTTTTCCGACTTGTGAGGTCCTTCCAACAGCCCGGCCACTGCCAAGGCCTTGGAAATCCTCAAGGCACCTCTGGCAGCCCCGGCCATGTTCACTGCATCAGGGCCCAGCTCCAAGGCAGCCAAGTTGCCCATCAAATGCACCGGAAGTCTGCCCCACTGCAGGCTTTCACTTAAAACCGGCAAACCTCCATGCAGCTTCAACGGATGGATCTCCTGCAAAGTGCCAAGGAGTGGATCACTGGCAACATCCACCAAAGCACCAGTGGCACAAATCAGGTAATCTGCTTCAAGAACTTCATTAGTGTTCAGTGCCACTGTCCAAGAACTTGTGGATGGATCAAAGGATGCACTCACCACTTCTGTCCATTCATGAAGGTGGACTTGACCCTTAGTTTCCAGGTCCGAGATCACTGCATCGAGTTCGGGTGTGATTGATCCACCATCGCGAACCTCCTTCTGGATGGCCATCCGTTTTTCCAGGGGAGAGGACTCGTATTCTCGGCGACAGTCCCGTCGCCCGGTGCCCATCCAATGTAGCCCCAGGTCGTATTGCTTCACTCGGCGATCCCTCCGAAGCAGCAAATCGACCCGACCACGTGGAGCCAGCTGTGCGCACAAATGGGCAGAAGTGAGTCCTCCACCCACAATGAGACCTCTGCCATGAAGTGACTTCATCTCTGCAGGTGTATCAAAAAGATCCCAGGCATGATAGATTGCAGCAACAGCTGCTGTATCCAAGTTGTAGTAGAAGCCCGGCCACTGCCGCCGCCAGGTGGGACCCCTGGCAACCACGACGCGTTTCGCATGGATGTCCTGACTGCGTCCACTTGCAGTCTTGACGGTCACACACATGCCCGAACCACTAGGTCTCATTGACTCCGCCCGAGCATGCCACAAATGATCATCCAGCCGTCCCAATTTCACCAGACTCTTGCAGAAATCAAGCATCATCTGACTAGAGGGCAACACGAAAGGGCCGTGGTATGACTGCTTCTTTGGCAAATTCTCCAAAAAAAGGAAATCATTGCGTTTGTTTGCATGTGCCCACACCGACAGCGTTGAATGGTCAAAGGCATCTGGGTGCATCATTTCATGCGATCGCAAATGGGAAATCTCTAAGGCTTTGAACTGGTTCCGCCATCTCTCCATCCATTTTCCATTCTCATCAACGACCGCGAAACGGTCCATCGATTTGCGGAGCTTTTTCAGATGACTTCGCACATCTTTGGGTCTGCGAACATAGCTTTCCAGTGGCGGGATCACATCTGCCATAGCTTCAGGGCCCAACATCAGCCTAGAGGCCATAGCTAAAGCCTGCGGCCCAGCACCCACAATCCTTGGCAATCTGACATTTCTGACACAAATTGACAGAAATGATAAAATATGAACAAACAAAGCTCACTGAAAGAATGAAAGAACCATAATGATGCATAATGAATCTACTAACTATGAAAGTCAATTCAAGCAAGGGTCAGCACATCCACAGCTGGAGGCAAAGATGTTTGCTTTTGCATATTGCCTTCCTGCTGTTTGAATCCAGCGCGTCCTTAGTTGGAATATATCTCATCAATAAAAAAACACAACAACCCGTCGAAAGCGCAACCTGCCAAAACAACAGTCAGCGTGATACATGTTTGATACACATAGGGTCAACAAAGACAGAAACGATAAATACCGCACACATGCACATGATATTTTACTATATATATATATAGATATACACATTGTATCTTTGTATCTATTTAATCTCTATTTATTATATAGCTGGCCTTTGTGTACTCTTCAACACCCTGCAAACAACTGTGAGTTGGCAACTGCAAACAACTTGGCATAATAGGACCACCTTTCAACTGGGTGTTGAATCACCTTGAATCACCACCCTCTTAATGAGGCAAAGCTCGGGTGTGCTTCAAAGGAAGCTGGATTTGTGGCAAATGGTGAGCATCAAAGCCCCTAAATCTGAGCCAAACAGCGACCGCGTTCAAACAATATGTGTTGTCAGGTGCAGCCGAAGTAAATCCGGCAGAAAACGACAAGAATCCGCCGGCCTGCCGGCGTGTCTTGTGGATCTTGCTTGTTCGTAGTCGTACTGTTTGTTTAGTCTTTTGTCTTTGTCTAGACTTTCCCACCGACTTTTCACCCCAAACCCCGCTTAAAGGCTTACGCAACCCAATCTTTTCTGTCTTCTCTTCGTCTTTTTCCCCTGTGTATTTCGTTGCAATAACATGGGTTCGTCCCTGCCCCCG
>Ga0126342_10002856_pt1 | contig 27708 bp, 17 predicted proteins | sample Cyp1metagenome_FD_92528 | JGI IMG/M metagenome (GOLD analysis project Ga0126342, IMG submission 92528) | Coral microbial communities from Lord Howe Island, Old Settlement Bay, Australia - Cyphastrea 1 metagenome | ecosystem: Host-associated > Invertebrates > Cnidaria > Coral ... | reverse complement strand
GGGCTTCATATTTTTAAGTTGTTCCATTCCTATTTGGAATGATAATCCTTGCTTGAGTAGTAGTCTTGAAGGGTGTTGGAACCATAAAAGATACTATGCATCGATCAGTATATATATATATACCCATAGGATCCATGTATGGTATATGTGCTAACATTGGGGGTATATTGATGGTAAATGTCACCATATATAGCATACATGGATCCTATGGGATATATATATATGCTTAGTGTATATGATACATGGGTGTGTTCAAGAAGTGGCATAAAGTTTCTACCGATCCAGTTCCCTGGGAGGTTCCATTCTGGGATTCTGGGGTACAGTCTCAATCTTAAGTTTTTTTTAAAGGGCAACTTCCCAACTAGAGAACCAGCCAGGGTTTATTGAGGGGTTCCCATGTGTCCATTCAATTTCTGTCAAAACTGGGGAACACCAATGATTTATCATTGGAATGGTCATCCTGTGAGGTGGAAACCTCTACCTTTGGAGGTAAAAACCACTGGTTTCCTGTAGAAGCACCAAAATTGAAAATTTGCTAGGATGATTTACGCTAAATCTGATAAAGCATGGAATTTGCGGCTTCAGAATTTTGAGATCAACCCAAAGCGTTCTGCAAAATTTGAGATAAATTAATCATTTGCTATAATGTATATATATATATGTGTGTATCATTTGTAAATCATGATCTGATAAATAATGGAGTTATTGACATCTATACATTGTATTACCCATGTTTTTCCGCAAATCATCAGCGGCTAGGAACGTTTGCGTTTGCAACAGCTCGAGATGGCGTCACTTGGCGATACGGAGATTTTTCTACGTCAAGAGGGTCGATGGGAGAAAACATCACCGGGGGGGTGGTTACAACCGGTAAAATTGATATGTTTTGTTTGTTTACCAGTACTTAAAGATTCATAAGATAATATGATTAAAGATTTATAAGATGATATGTACTAAACGAGTGATATTTTTCTTGATGCAGAGCACTTATCTGGGTATTTTCTTAATGATATGTATTCAACAATTCCAACGAGGGTATTTGTTCAGTTTTGACACAGCTTTTTCGGCATCGTGGCGCGGCGGGATGAGGGCTGGCTGGGAGGTACTAACCATACTATATTTCTGCCCTTTGGTGAGGATATTCCTTGGTAAATAAACATAGACCCTGAAAATAACCAATTTTTAATGGAAACTAATCTTCCAAGTCCTTTTTGCCAGGGTCTATGTTAATTTACCAGAGGGTATTCCCTGAAATTTAGGCCTCAAAAAATGCCAAAAATATATGGTAGGTACCTCCAATCAATCGGTTCCTGAGTCATGGGCATTGAAGAGGTGATGATATATGATGATCCCAATTTAGGAACATATTTTGTTTGAACCAGATTAAGCTACCAACAACAACAGGCATCATCTTCACACATGGATTTGCCCAAAAAAAGCGGAGTGCGCTTCAAATTCTGTTCGTTTTACCCGGAAAGATGATCATCCGATAGACTTGGTACATTTTCAGATAAATTCGTGTGGGTTTGAACATAAGGTGCTCCAAAATCTGATCATTGATGATCCTGTTCCTCATTCAAGTTGCAATGTTGTTCCATTTGGATGTATCCTCCATTTGTATGTTTAACCGGTTTTGAGTCAAACAAATATCTTCCCCTTTGTCTTATCTCCTCAAACGAATCCATAAAACAAGCACGCCGCTCGAGGCAACTGCACGAGAAACAGGTGGAGGCTCAAAACAAGCACTCCGAGGACGGAACTTTTTTCAAGTTACTCCGAGACCTCACTGGTTTTTCGGTCACCGTAAATGGTGGTTACAATAGGGGAACTCATCTCCAAAACGGTATCTTTCTGATTTGAGAACAATTGTACAATGATTATTTTGTCCAGATAGGCAAGTTTGGAGAAGATCAGTAGATAGCACACCCATCATCCCTTGCTTGAGGGTTCCATGTTGAAATTTTGGGGTGAGGATCCGTGAAGCCATTGCATTCTATTCTTTTGCGACCTCGCTTAACATGACAAAACTGGAATGATGGGAATTGGATTGTTGTAACCTTCCCCAAAAAAATGTCCAGCATTTCAGGCTAGTAAATTATGATAAACTAAATACAATAATATATACATATGTATATACACCCATTTCTCCAGATTCTTGTTCAACCCTGAACAGGACACCAAATTAGAAGACCTTCATGTTTCTAGCCATTTTCACACTGAGCTTTATGTGTAAGACACCACACCGATGTGTAAGACACAGAAAACCGTCTCACTCTCACGGCTGATTGTCACTTGCTCAGTGAAACCATGGCTAGAAACACACAGGTCTTAAAATGTGGTGTCCAAACCCTTGTTTTGGTTGACCATGGTTAACCTAAAAAAATGGGGATATATGGCAGCCAACCAATTAGGGGGGTGGATTGACCATGATCCATACCGTGGAAGTATCATAAAATAGTTCGTTCGACCTTGGTGAAGGGTGCGGATATAAAATATATAAATACTGATTCACCAGCTAACAGATCACTTATTTTTTTTCTGGGCATCTAAGGTTTCATCCGTGTTTATTCATGGTGAGGTTTTTTGTGGAATGATTGGAATGTCGTGCAGTTGAAATCGCCCCCCCAGCACTTTTTTGCAACCCCTGGGATTCATGGTGATCCCAAGCCAACCAACCAAAGTGGGACAAAAAATGAGATGAGAGGATTATGATGGATTCATGTATCCCAGATGCTCCATGATGCTGGAATATTTACCTACAAAACTGGGTGTTTTTTTGGGGGTAAATGTAGGTAAATAATGGTAAATATTCAAGCACCATGGTTCGCATATGGGTATGATTCATGTATATGTGTTATTTCAACGCATGATTTTTTCACCGACTTTTGCAATGATGATCCCCACGAACTTCGTTGCCCTTCCAGGAGACAAGACAACTGGGGTGCTCCTGGCATGTGAACGTCGTGTTTTTTTTCGGTTCCGTCTCTCAATCCTTGGGCTATCCATTTTGGGAGGCTACCCAACAAAAAATCGCGGTGTTCCAAACCCCCAGTGGCTATTCTTTTTGATTATATATAGGGCTTATACATGCTTATACTATCCAATGGACTGGGGATTCTCAGAAGAGGGGAAATCCCATGAACCAACAAGTAGAAGGGACTGAAGGGACGACAGAGGGTTTTGAACACTGCTTATTTAGTATAATGTCTGGGCATCAGCAATTGTTGGGTTGATTTTAAAAGGTTATTTTTTTTTTATGTTTTGGGCAGCCATTTTGAAATTTATGGATATCGTGCATATTAAGAATTATATTAACATGACCGGTGAATTTGGGTTGATTATCATGTTTTGAAATTGCCATTTTGGGGTATCACCAACTTTAAGACAAACCTTTATACTGTACAGTAGTTCCTACTAAGTGTACAGTTTGTAAATCATCATGGGAATGAACTGCAATTCAACCACATGCTCTCACATGCAGAGATGGTTTGATTCTCATTCTGTTTCGATTGGGATATGCATTTGGTGGTGCAGTTGGGGCCACAAGTAAGTCAACAGTGCTGTATGGGACCTGTCCTGCAACCAATCCCTTCAAAATCGATTGCTTCATCATCATTTGTCGAATATTTTATTGCTATTTGGGAGGATACTCCAATTTTCAGACAGACTCAAATGGTTGTGGAAATAAGATTTTGTTCCTTTAAATACCTTGACAGTAACACCATTTCGTGGCTGCCAGGGACGAAATCGAACGGCTTCGCAAAGACCTTGTGGAGGTCCGTGATGTCACCAGAGGTAAGGATTTAACGAGCAAAAATACTTGGTGGCTCATCCCACTTAGTAAGTGGATTAGGTCGCCACAGGTATAAGTGAATTAACCCAACTGATCCCATTTATATATAACTCGGGTTATAAGCCCTGTACTAAGTGGGATGAGCCACCAAGTATTGAACACGTGTGAATTTTGGCCATGGCCAAAACAAATGGGGATTCAAATCATGCAACTATGCTGAAAGTATACGAAATTCCAAATTGGGAAGCCCAACGTCTGTCTGTAAAAGCGTTTGTGTGCAAAGACGTTTCAGCCATGGTGCGAAGAGCAAACGCGAGCAATGCGTCTTGCAGCGGAAGAAAATGACATTGCTATATACAATCGAAAGGCGTTTGGATATGCCATTGAACCCAAATGACTCCAATTGCTTTGGCTGCGGGCCTTTGCACAGCGCTGGAGGAAATCTCGAATTTGCGCAGATTTTTCTTGACGCCTGCGCAAGCATTGAGCCGGCAACAGGTTATGAGGATTGAACTACTGTGGATTGAACGAACAAAAGCCATGGACTCTGCAAGGACGGGATCAAGCACCAAAGTGGAGGATATGTCTGACTTCAGGCAATATTTGGGCTCGATGTTGAATATTTGATGGTGGTTAATCCACATGCAATATATGTAATACATAATATAACATACTATGGTTACTATGGTTGTATTATGATATACTACATATGTATATGTATGTTTGCATAATACATATATAACATGCAATATAATCCACCTATATATATTATGATATACTATGGTTTGACCCCCAAAAGTCAAGTATGTTGATCTTTTTTTGTGGAATTGGGTGGGAAAAATTGTAGATTCGAACAACAAGAAGAGGATTATGTGAAGTCCCATGGCGTCTATATCAGGAAGGTTTTTTTGGCGACCCAAAATGGAGTGGACGTAGCAATTGACCCACAAATTTTGCCAAACGTTGGTCACACCTTTTGTTGTCCAATTGTTGGGGTCAGATCATTCTCCATGTTGGGGACCCCAATGATCAACCTCTGGCTGAGAGTACTTATGTCACAATGTGATCCTACATGCACAGGTAGTAAAAAGGTGTAAAAAGGGGGCCAGAAGAATCCTTCCAACCCTTGTGGTATAAACAGGGCTTGGTTTATTCTATGTTGTTTGGTCGTTCTTGTCGGTGGTTACAGTTTTGTTGGGTTCACCAAGCGCAAGAAGCAGCTATTTGGTGGATGATTTCAGAGATTGAATACTTTGTTTGTGCTTACTTGGGATGATTTGGACCTCAAAGAATGAGCAGTTTTCGTTTGGATGGGTTTGATCCTCCGAAAAACTGCACCCACCAGCCACTTCAAGATACCCTGGTAAACTAGCATAGCTATTGAAAATGGCCATAGAAATAGTGGATTTACCCATTGGAAATGGTGATTTTCCATTGTTATGTAAACGTTTACCAGAGGGTATGTCTGTTGTTTTAGATGATTGCAGGATGATATTCCAGTTGTTGTCATCTATTGCCATCAGTTCATGGCCTCAAAAAGCAACGACTGGGTAATCCGCATACCCAATTTTCCATACCCATGGGTTATTTTGGATCCACTACAGTGGATAGTAAGGCCATTAGGGGATATTAGGAGAGCATACTGTATACTCAATGTATCTAAATGTGTGATGATCCTGGCTACCGGCAAGTCTGGTTGGGTACCCCACCCCAACTTTTTCCGGGGGGGCTGGGTGATATCCCAAAGTGCCCAGTGGGGCATCCCTTGGGGTAGTTCAATAGGTTCAGAACGTTTGCTGTGATGGGGACCAAGTCCCACCAACTCTTAGATGTTGGTATCTACCCTCTGGTAAACGTTTACACAACGAACTGGAAAATCACCATGCTTTTAATAGGTAAACCATCATAAACCATCTATTTCTATGGGCCATCTAAAAACCATGGCTATGTAACAGTCATAACCAGAGGGTAAACTTCCATTTTCCTATGGTTTTCCTATGGTTTTCCTATGGTTTTCCCATTAAAACCTCCATCCCAGAGGGTTGATTTCTAGATCTGTTGAATTCGCCCTGTGACAATCCCACCATCCCAGCATCCCCAGGCGAAACATCAGCACGGCCACGACGCAGATGTGGCGGTCGCACGACGTTGATTTCACTGGCCATGCAACAGGAACCGATTGATTGGAGGTACCAATCCCATATATAAGGCCTATTTTTGAGGCCTATGTAAGTGAATATCACCACAAAATATGGCCTTATATGGTACAGTACCTCCATTTGATGATTGGTGATTTAACCTTTGGTAAACCAACATAACTAGGGAAAACCACCATTTCCAATGGATAAATCCACTATTTCTATGGCCATCTTCAATAGCTATGTTAGTTTACCAGAGGGTAATATGATTTAATGAGGATTGAAGCATCATTTCAAACTAGTGAACCCCAGGGTGTTCTTTATTAGGGTCCGTCTTTTAAGGTCAAGAAAAGGGTATATTATATTAATGTGTTTAATTTGAAATTTGATATGGGGGGAATATTCTTCAATTTTTGGCAATATTTCAAATAGATGTTAAAAGGAAATCTAATCGATTTTGAAATAGTTTTTGTTTATCTTTTTATATTGGGGTTTTTAATTGGTATTAGGGGAAAGCTTCGAAATCCCATTGTTGGCAATATGCAATTAGATTTTAAAAGTTACTCTAATCGATTTTGACATAGAAGAAACTAGTTTTTTTATAGTAGGGTTTTTGATTTAGTATATATTAGGGGGAAGCTTCGCACCCTAATGATAAATACCCCCTAATAATAAAAACTACCTGAGGTGTTTCTTATTTGGGAGGTGGTAGTATTAGGGGGAACGATTACTGGTTAATTTATACTACGTAAGTACAGGGATTACTATCTATTTACTATCTATTATACAACCAACCAGTAAAATGGGATGAGATGTATTTTTCATAGCCCATGTATATCAAATGACAAACACCGGATTAATAATCCCCCCGCTATAGGTCAACAAGGTCAACAAGGTCCAGTCAGGGAGTCAAAAAATCCAACCCCCCGAAATAATGTGCCTTTAACCCATCCATGAACCAATGTTGCTGGAATTAGCTTGGAAATAAGCACCGATGGAGCATCAAGTCTGTCCATGAGGGGATCAATTTTGATGAATGTTTTGGACGTAGCCTCCATGAAGGGTTCGTATTGTTTGAATTAGCTTCGCGTTCGGATCCATGGGGTATCAGTTTTTCCCCAAACAGTGTGTCCACACCGAGGGGTTCTTACGGTAGGTGTAAAGGCCGGTGCTTCATCAGGGTGCTCCAGCTGGGCTGCGGCATTTTTCCTGTAAATTTCTGTGTAAAGTGGCTCTTGTGAAATCTCCAAGTGCATTTCGACTGCGCAGGCTCGCACAAAGTCTGCGCCGCGGTTTTGGGCCGCGGCATTTATCCTTTATATAAATTTCTGTATAAAGTGGCTCTTCTGCAATGTTGACGTGCATCATCATCTCATCACCATCATCATCATCCTCATCCTCATCATCACCATCACCATCACCATCATCATCATCATCATCATCTCATTTTCATCATCCTCAACTTCATCATCATCAATACCACCACCACCACCACCACCATCACCATCACCATCACCATCACCATCATCATCGTCATCATCATCATCATCATCCTCCTCCTCCTCCTCCTTCTCTACACCATCATGATCATCATCATCATCATCATCATCGTCCTCATCATCATCATCATCATCATCACCCTCACCATCATCATTATCATCACCATCATCCTCACCATCATCATCACCATCATCATCATCACCATCATCATCATCATCATCATTGTCTTCATCATCGTCATTACCATCATCCTCACCATCATCATCATCATCATCACCATCACCATCATTGTCTTCATCATCGTCATCACCATCATCGTCGTCATCATCGTCATCGTCATCGTCATCATCATCATCATCAGCAGCAGCATCATCATCATCATCATCCACATTATGAAACATTATCCTCCCACTCCCCCACACTGTTTGGGGTCTCTTGCCGGGATGATTTATTGAATCAGCTCGGGGATTAGCTGCATAGCAATTAATCAATGAGCATCCCCTGATTCAAATTTTATGAACTCAGTTTTGAATTAGTATCCATGAAGGGTTGAATGGCTTGAGTTTGAAGGGAATAGGCTGGAAATGACCATCAATGAGGCATCAACCATGTCGATCATAGAAGCCATCATGCTGATCAGCAACTTCATGAGCTTGGCTGCCATCGTCATCCTCGCGAAGAAGGTTCACCGGTTCGCCAGCTCCAGAAGCTTCGTGCCTTCTTTCGGATGTACCGGGTGGATCAGCTGCACCATTCAGACAGTGCAGGAGGCCCTGACCAACGATAGCTTAGGCATTCCTATGTTAGGAGTCCAACTCGCCCATGATGCCTTCTGGGGGAAAAAGACTCTGAACATGCTGTCGTGGCTCTCCTTCTGGCTTTGCAGCGTCGGCGCACGGAGATAAAAACCTGGTGTTCTTTGAGATCGAAGGACGGTATATCGTGGTAAACACGGACCATCAGTGGATCTCTCAGTTCCTGTATGGGCAGGCTCATAATATGAGCGATTCGTACGCCTCAACTCAGCAGGAGGGTCCATTATTACGATCAGCGTCTTCAGGAGCGTCTGGCGGCGGAAGACGGCCCTGGCAGCCCTTTGGTGAAGTCCAATGACGAGATGGAAGAGCCCCCAAGCAAGAAGGCTTTGTCCTGGTTAAGCAGAAGATAAGCGACAAAAACATGGAAAAGAATCAACACAGCAAGGAAGCAGCAAAGGATAAACCACAAAGAGAGCGTGTGTGCCTAAACATGGTGTGGGAGCACCGACCTTCGGGCAGCAGGGAGGAGGTATCCACACCACACCCCGTTGTGGATCAACAATTCCCTTTGTGTCCACGAGTGGCACTCTTAATTCCTCCAACGAGCAGGAGGGCAGCCATTTGTTTCGAAGATATAATTGGACTCATAAGCAACAACGTTTTTGGAGGGGTGGATGGGGGTTTTAACCATCTAAACATTCTATTTATCTTAATGGGGAGACAGTGGGTATATACTTGGAATATAGTGCGATACAAACACATTAACCGGGCAACTTCGGTATGCATGAGGAGACACAGAGCTAAGAAGAGTTTCTCAACCACATGATATTAACATAGAATTGGACAAATAAAGATTTTATCGGTCATATTCCTTCGGAAACCGTGAGGTTTGCATATCTATGTTAGTTATATGTTAGTTTACTACAGGATAGGAAGTGGTTAATACAGAATCTATATATCCCAATACATTCTCATTTTGGCTGGTTCTACACCCTCATGTGTTGTTGGCTGAATAGCAAATAATAACCATTTTCAGATAGTTGTTGGATGCTGCTGGGGCTAGTGAATTTCCCATGATTATTGACTTATATTTAGCTGCACAGGGATTTTTAGAGGAACACTTCGACAACTCGAGGCTCGTCTTGCACCGTTGCCACCGGATGAGAGTGTGGACCCTGAACGGGCACGGCGCCAGTTGGAAGAAGTTGGAGGAGCTTTGGCAATAGGCATAAAATGGGAAAATATGTCACCATAACTTCATGGAATTCATGCTGAATAATTGGGTTATGTGTATACCCTAAAACATCCTAAAACTGGGCAGATCTTCACCATCAAATGGATGGAATTGGGTTATGAACCGTCAAAATGACAGATTAATGACCAATATATGCGTGTTTGCTGGGTAGAGTGACTGATTAATCGCGATGTTTTTGAAAATTGCCCTAACAGAGGGAACATTTCATGTGCACCCAAAAATTACATTTTTCTTGTGCCCGATATTCAAGACTCGCCACAAGAGTGTTTGGAAATCAAATCCCATGATAGTTCTGTGGCATATAGATGCATGTTTTGGATGGTTTATCATGTAGGGATGCACACAAAAGAATCCTCTCATCAAAGGAATGCATCGTCCAAAGGACCTATTTTTTAACGTTGTCATGCTACATTTAAGGTGTAATTGTCCAATTTTGAACACCAAGATGAAGAATGGCCAGAGAGGTCATGATTGGCGGGCTTAGTTGGGAATATGAGCCCATCATAGCGTTGATTTCGAATTTCTATTAACGAACCAGAAAGCAATCCCGTGGGCTTTGGAAGTCCCGTGGGCTTTGGAAGCTGCCCAAACTTGAAGGAATCTCACAGGAAAGTGATTTTGGAAGGTGGTTTCAAGCAGTGTAACTGGTGTTTGGCGTTTTAGTTTGCAATGTATGTTGGTTGTTCATACCCAATCAAAACTATATACATTTGTTTCATGACCATACACCTGCTTGTGCTGGTTTCTACACACTTCAACCTACTGCTACGTATACCAAATGTTTATGAACCAAAAATCTCTTAATTTCGAACCCGGGCCAAGTAGTTTGAAGTAGTTTTTGGCAGTTGGAATCAACATGATATCCGATGATATCCTATTCAATGGCAAATTGTTTGTATCTCTTTAATCATTGCTATTCAAGTGCCACTTGTTGGGAGCTGATTGCGCAGCGTATGAAACACATCAAACATGTTCCTTGATCAAGTTACTTGGATTGATATACCCAGTATACCCATGAAGGGCAGGATTCCCAGGATGGGATGGATGACCATAAACAGCAATTTTCCAGTTGAACCCCATGGTTCTTTGATGTTGTTTGTTGCCATCAACAAGGTTTCAAAAATGTTTGCTGCAAATCTATCCCAGTGTGCCAGTGTTTGTTTGAAAACTGGATTGTTTTTGATGACAGCATGCAATACCATGTGCACTCGTCAACTTGACAAAAACACGGAAAACGCAACCTACTAATATACACGTACATGTACACATGGCAAACGGATCTAATGGAAAACTGTCAACTTAATAAGAAATAAAGAACATTACCAGTTATATTCACATATTATGTTTCATGTGTTGATGTTTGCAAAATACTACAGTAAGTGCAGCCCAACTGCCTTCGCTTCAGGTGCACGTTTGGCCGAGTCCCTGGGTTCCGAGGGATTGGAGAACTTCGGTTTTGGCGTGCCCTGGCTGAAGTGGTTCCGGGTTGAGCACTACTTATCCCATAAAAATAACGGAAAAACCCAGGATATATATATATATAGTCATATAGTGATGGTTAATAGTGGTTAATAGGCTATAAACCAACAACAATGGGAATATGATGGTGATCTGGTTGGTGGTTTGGAACTTTTTTTATGACTTTCCATATATTGGGAATCATAATAATCATCCCAACTGACGAACTCCATCATTTTTCAGAGGGGTAGGTGCACCACCAACCATGCAGGTTTATAAGGGGAAAATATCCTATTTAATGGGATGAGCCACCAAGTACGGTAATATAAAGAATGTATTAACCAAACGTATGTCGTATTGGGATAGGTCAAAACCTGTGATTGTTTTCCACATGGCTGGGGGAATAACCATCCAGCTATACCAGCTATTTTAGGATACCTAGGGTACTTGACCCATAACCACATGAAGGAAGCGCAGCACGTGCCACCCCTTCTCTCCCCCCCGAAGCCCGCGGGCCACGGAGCGGAAGTTTTACTGTAGGTCTTACCGAGGACCGTATGAATACTCTAGCGGAGAATCCGCTAGTGGATGATGTTGGCTTGCTGTCTAAGGGGTTTTTTTCCCAGGCGGAGATTATTCCGAAGAGCTGTGCCCATAAGATCGGTACTCTAGATGGATCTATTTGTATCCAAACAGGAGTGTTTTTCCGTTCTCATGGTGACGTCCAGCAGAAGAGCGAGGGAGCGATCAGTATTTGGAAGATTCGGTGCAACTGTCATGCTGGGTATGCCGCTACAGGAGGAGCGATCTTTCGGATGTCTCGACTTCGACCTCGAAGGTAGGAGAGGAAGAATTTATCTCTTCCTCTATCGCTTCGGTAGGCGGGCACGAGTCTTCTCTTTCTGGGTAACTCATGAGAACATGCCCATAGAGGAGCTAGTAAGTGGGTTAGTTTACCCCAGTTTGTTTTAAGTGGATTCACCCTACTTTTATGGGATTATCTCCCGTTTACTAAGTGAGATGAGCCACCAAGTAGGATAACTCTGATTTATCTGTAGTTATAAATATAGTTTGATGGGTTAATAAACTTACTTACAACTTGGGGGAACCACATTGTAGGATTTTCTCTGGAAAAGGCTGCACCAACCATCACAAGTGGGTAAAAAAGGGAGATTTCGGCTGTTTCGGTGTTTGTTTGCCTGCCATTTGGCAGGACCCTTTACCATGTTCAGACAAATTGATTGAAGCAAATGTACTGCTAATGTTGGATGTTTTGCAAAACCGGTCATTTGATTGCACTGTGCCTTATTTTGATGCAGGATTCTGTTTATATTGGCTTTTCAAACTTTGGGTACCCCAAGCCCATGTTTCTCTGGCTGTAAGGAGGCACAGTAAACCTTGGAAATACGAAAAATGGGATGCTTTTATGATAAATTGAAAGCTGTCCGACCGGGATTTCCCACGAATTATTCCTTCATCTCTCCGGGAGCCCTGGTTCTGCAGGGGGCAGCTCATTAGCTTTGGACCAATTGTAGTGCTGCCATTACAGTAATCTGAGTAAATTATAACGATCTCACTGCGACCTCACTATAATCATATAGTTAGTAAGGGGAATCATCCCAAAATGGCCGAACTATTCAGGTGAGTGAAATATTCTAATTTACCCAGATTAATTGCACCTGTGAGATGGTCACATGAGGGACGATGGATGTATCTTCCCACGGAAACAGTTCTGGGGGAAATGGCAAATCTTCTGTCAAATTGTCAAATGTCCGATTGTAGGTGGCTGATTCCGTATTGATAAATCACCATTTCTGTTGGTAAAATCAGTTGATAACCCGTTGGTATTTAGCCAAAATGGATTTTTTGATGTTAAATCATGGTAAATCCTTATTTGCGTTGATTAAATCGAACCCCTCGTCAGAATCATTTCACATTTTGAGATGATTAAAATAAATTGCAATTTTGGTTAGTTAGATCCCCTATTTGTTCATCAATGGATTTTAACCTCCATTAATGTCAATCCAAGATGTTGTGGAATCACCCGTTTCTGTTGCTTAAACTACTCAAGTAAATCCCCATGTTAGTGGTTAAATGCCATGTTTCATGGTAAAATCGCATTGATTCACCATCTTTTGTCTAAATCATGTTCTTTGGAGAAACCGTTTGCGGCTGGCGTAAGGTGGAGAGTCGTTTGCGGCAGCATCAGGACCAGGCAGGGCAGATGACCATAGTTGCAGTATGTTGGGTTAACCCATGAATATCGATTAATTATATCATCTAGCATAAACCCTAGTGCAATATGAGTTCCAAACCAACTTAACAAATGAAATGGGGCACCACCTTGTATGATATCTTCAATTCAGGTTTAGGACACTACCCAACCCCTGCAGAGCACTGCCGTTTTTGTTTCCACCTGTGCAGGTGCCAAAATTTATTTTGCTGTGCCTGGATAACTACCCTTATAGATGCTCATTTCTCTTGCAATCAGATATACCTTGTTTTGATGAAACCATCGGGACGTTACTGAACGTGGTTCTACCTGGTTGTATGTTGGTTTACATTCACCCTCCAAAAAAATGCAACTGTGCACATTAGCATCTTTGTATGGCTAACCCGGGTTGAGATTGGATGACGCCCTTGGTTTCCTGATTGAAAATTACGATTTTTGTTTGGATGACAATTTGGTGTCCTCCATTTTCAGAAATCCTCATCAATATCACATTCACTGGTTGGTGGTTTGGAACATGAATTTTATTTTTCCATATATTGGGAAGAATATTCCCAACTGACTAATATTTTTTCAGAGGGGTAGGTATACCACCAACCAGATAGTTCTTCATCAACATTTTGTCGCGCCAGGTCTTAAGCCTCTATCACAGGTTGGAGCAGCAGCAGGAAGAGTTCAACAGCTTGTTGGACCAACAGTCGCTCGGCGACGGATCAGTTAATAACCGTGTTCCAAAAATGGTTGAAGATGTGGATGTAATATGATATAATGAGATATGGAATAATCATTAACCAACCAAAAGAACCCCTAGTTGACCTACTCAAAAACCAACTGACCCTCTAACGGGGGCTTGGGCACCTGGCCTGCCGAAAAGGAAGATCATCTGCAAATAAGGTAGTGCTTCGACCAAGCGAATGTGGTATAACATGGTAGAAGCCATCCCAAGAGGTGGACATGTTTCTTCAGCCCAATGGGTTCTCATCAGTATTGCACTGAAACATATTGGAAGCTCTCAACCAATCTTATGGTTTATCATCATTTAAATGGTACAAAGGTGGAACCCCGATTTGTTGGCGCGACCCCCCACTTTTTGATAGTTCAACCTTCATGTTGCTTGGTTATTTCTCAAGTTTCCCCATTAAAATATTTGTATATATATATATATACATAATTATGCATATATATATACATACGTACATACATGCATGCATGCATACATATATACGTACGTACGTACGTACGTACGTACGTACGTACGTACATACACACACACATACATACATACATACATACACTCATACATACATTAATTACCATAGCATAGCATAGCATAGCATAGCATAACCATACCATACCATACCATACCATATCATACCATACATACATACTTCGGATGAACATATATAAATCATTTTGCAACTGAAGGGCTCTTCCCATGTCAGCCACTTTTTTGCTGACCCACTATTGACAGATAGTGACCCTGGTGATCAGAAGTCCCCGAACCATCCGTGGGGCATTCTTCCAAGTACCGCCCAATTTTCCCACAGCTGGGCTATACCTCCATGTTATCATGTTCGTGTTAGATTTGCCCCCCATATCGCAACTATCATCCCCATCTGGTTGGTTCGAAACAGATGGTGATAAGAATTGACTGGGTTAGGGTTTAAAAAACAGCCAGTTATTGTTTCATTGATTGGTGATCACGTAATTAGTTGTATATAATCCATGATTTCAGCCTCAGCCAAGTCCATTCCAATTCCGCATTATATGCATATATATATATACATTATATATACACATACATATCCCCAGTATATCCTCACACCCTATGGTTTCCATCGTCGTTCTTTCAATCCGGGCCCAACATCCCAGTGCCATCAGCACCTGAGGCATCAGGAGGCCAAGCAACGAGAAGAGCAGTTGAGAGAACATCAGCTGAAGATGCAAGAGGATCGGATCCATCGGATCCTTCGGATGACCATACACCCCTGGGGTTTTTACATACAAAAAAATATGGAAAACCGATGGTTTCCCTTCAAAAATGATCTTTGAAAACTGCTGATATCCTGTGGCTGTTGACCATGTTTTAGCCATGCTGGGCTTTGTTGATTCGGTCTGTTTAAAGGCTTAAGCGGCTTTAATGGGGGGAGGTTATTATCGTTGATTTACCATAAAAGTGATTGGTTTTGTGGCAACGTACTTAACAATCGTGGTCTCTAAACCACCAACAATTGGATAGTTAATTATTAGTCATTCACCTGTTATTTTTGCGAACTCACTACACCCTTACCACCTTTGATCTTCAGCTAGGGAAATCATCCCAAAAATGCCTTACATGTTTTCAAGCGTGGTTTGGAATTTGTGGGGAATGTTCGGCGTGTTGTGGATATTTAAATTCGGTCTAATTTGTTCGCTACATTTCGTTACAGGGAATGAACATCCATCAATGAAGGGGGATTGCGAATCTCAACATGCGAATCATGTCAGATGGGATCGTTTGACGACGTACTGGGTCAACGGCATTCAGGTTTTGTGAGTTTTGTGTGTTTCAGTAATGTTGATGGAGGAGCATCATATCGCACCATGGCGCAGGCCGAACCGTTAAGCCATATTTTTGGATGTCTTAGGTTAGCTATGTGGACACTGGGGATCTGGGACCTGTGATTCACCGAAAAAAAAACAATTCAATGGCTGATACCCGGAAGTGCACCCTGGGAAAGCTTGCAAAACATGAGTATCAGTGATATATATGATATAATCATAACATTTGCTTATAAGTATATAAGAATGATATATATGACTCAATGACATATGGTATAATGATATATGACATAATATCAAATAGTCAATGACATGTGGCATAGTTATAAGTGATATAACCATTTGCTTGTGACTACCTGGGGCGCACACCCAAACTCAGCCACTGATTTGAAAAACCCTTGGGAATCGCCACTGCGGAAAGCTCAGCATCATGCAAGACTCAAGATGAAAATACAACCATCTTGAAAGATTCGAACATTTGCAGGAGTCTGATAGTAGTCTATTAATGTCTATTATATAATTGACATTAATTATATAATTATCCCATTTGTCGAATCTAGTCGAAAACACACAGGCATTATTTCCGTGTCGTGAAGCAACCACAAGTAATCGACTCAATTCATGAACCTATGGAACAGAAGCAGAGTTTTTTGTGGCTTCGACGCGCAAGGGCCACGGAAGGGTTGCCAAGGTTATGTTTGGAGGTGGTGATGCTGTTCTAGGGAGAGGTGGGGCTGGGGCAGCAACGTCAGATTGGACTGGCAGGATTGGCGGGACGGCAGTCGCGACCCTTACTGGCTTGAGCGAATTCCATCGAGCACAATGGCATGGTGAATTGCCTTGTGCCTGGATTAAACCATATATTATATTAAGCCACCATGTGTGTTTACCCGTTTACCCATGCAGAGGCGGCCATGTCAGAGATCAGGTAGAGCGACAACCCCACATGGGGATGGACCCCTTTTGACCAATAGCCTCTTCGGCAGAAGCCCGGATGTTGGTCAAATCATCATACATTGTGTCATGAATGGAAACAACAACGTATAACCACCCGGCCCGGTTATTAGTTCTGTGTTCCATTATATCCCCATAGAATATCCCGTCACATATTCCAACAATATAATCCAATACATCCCATTGATATCATTTGATATCCATATACTATATCTAATACATAACTAATATTCATTTTTTCCCAAATGGTTATTGGTTATGTTTCCACTTAAAATAGCACTGACTATCCTTCTCACAGCTGTGGCAGTGCCAGGAGTTTCAGGCGCGCGAGCAGCGTTTGTTGGATTCACACCAAGGGCAACGGCAGCAACGAGATATGGAGCTCCAACGCATTCAACAGGAGCAGAGTTGAACCAGCCGTGGACACCGGTTGGATGGTGGTCGCAACTGGGATATCTGCTAAACATACGCAGAAAACGATGGAAAATCACAATTTTAAGAGGTAAAAACATCTATAAATGGTCCGTTTTCCATAGCAAACAGTTTCTGATTGGTGGTTTGGAACATTTTTCATTTTTCCATATATTGGGAATAATCATCCCAACTGACTCACATTTTTCAGAGGGGTTGCAAAAACCAACCAGGTTAAATTACCAGAGGGTAGGGTTATGTGATATTCTTCTGGGATAACCTCTGGTAATCACACGTGGCTGGTAAACATCCACATTTTTTTAAAGATGTTCTTCCCAGCTACCCTTTGGTAAACATACAAAAACTATGGAAAATCACATTGTTTAATGGGTAAATCAACTATTTCTATGGCAATGTTCAATAGCTTTTTGTATGTTTACCAGAGGGTAGGGGATTTCAAATTGCCACGTTTGATGACCGGAGGGTATCACAATGTATCACTGATACCAAGAAGGTGGTGAACTGGTGAGTAATTGGGTTAACCCATGGCCCAGGCAAGCTCAAATTGATAAGCGCATGCCTAAGGCATTGGCGGCTACAGAGGATCACTACTGCGTGTGAGAAAAACATGTTTCTACGTTTGCGCATAGATTAATAAAGTGCTTTGATCATCGCTTCCCGAAAAAATCTGGTCTGGTATTGGATCTGTTTCGTCATATATGTAACCCATACGGGGGTTGTTCAATGCTACGAGAATGGGATTGTTTGATCAAGCGAAGCTTGCCAATCTTGCCAACTTGGTCAACCCGATGTCAACAACCATCCCAGCAATCACACATTTTGGGGTCATTATAGCATATTATAGCCATCATCTCATTACTAGGGGTAAGCCCATTCAAAACCCCAATTAAGAAAAAGGTTTATTACAATGATACCAGAATGTTCCCAAAAACATGATCGCATGGTTATTACATGTTATTACCCCATAGTTGTCAATGATCATCCCATAGATATGTCCCCATTCAAAACCATTGAAGTTGGGTACACCACCTATATATAATTAGTTCCATTAAGATTCATTTTAATCTCCATGATTGTTGTGATTTTTGCTCTCAAAAAATCATGTGTCTTTCTGCTTAAATCACCAATGTGATTGGTTAAATCCCCCAGATGTACCAAAAATCACAATTTTCTGTGTTTCTCAGAATTGTCTGCAAGGAAAAGATGCAGGATAGTCCCATGATTCGCCGGGTTACCCCTTCTGGTTTTCTCTAAATTGTCTTGGCAGCCAACCCAAAAGAATATATGAGGCACCCCCAATTTCAATGGTTTAAAACCTGGTCGGTGGTTTGGAACCATGGAATTTTTTGATTTTACATACATTGCGAATTTCATGGAATTTCATCATCCCAACTGACTTTCATATTGTTCGGAGGGGTAGGTTGAAACCACCAACCAGATTGTTCCCATGGCCATCCGTTGGGCTTGAAAAAACGCATCAGTCGCAGGAGCTCGCAGCGTTACGCAGCGGTGCGAGCGCTGCGAGCGCCTCGCAACAGCTCCAGGAGCAGGCTGGTTTTTTTGTGCCAGCTGAGTCTGTTGAGTCAATTTTGGGATACTCAATGATTCCCAACTGATGAAGTCTATGATTTTCCAGAGGGGTAGGTGGCTCAACCATCAACCAGATGATTATTAAGCATCATTAACCATTAATTGCAGCCATTAATATTAACCATTAATATTAAAATCTGGTTATTTAACATAGCCATGGAAAATCCCTTATAAATGGAGGTTTTAATGGGAACATCATCTATAAATGGGCCATGGGATACAAGTCATAGTTATAGTTATGTTTGGGTTATAGTTATAGTTTTAGTTATGATCCACACACCAGTCTATATCAGCCAGGGGAACAATGATTTAATCTTTGACAAGTCTCCAGATTTGTCACGTTTATTCACGTCCTTATGCTGATATGTGAACATGCATTTGTATACACAATATTAATTTATCATTATTCGCATTTATATCCAAATATGCATGCGCTGTACGTAATTCCTAATTGTGAATGTTTTTTGTCTGAAAGATAGGGCCGGTACACAAACATCTCATGGTTGTTTATCACAATTGTACCATTAGAATTACGCCTTTGGGGTATCTCCCACTTTTGGAAGGACCCGTTCAGAAGATATGCAAAAATAACAATATATCTAAATTTGAGATATTATATCTAAAGACATGTATATCCATAATATATATAATTACGTATATGTATATGTATATGTACATATATGCACAAATATCATGGCTTCAATCTACCCTCTGCTTCGACATAGATATGGAAAATGGATGAAGATGAACCATTTAGTTCGATGATCTACCAGTCAGTTTGCGTTTGTATATTTATATAATATTTATATATACATACGAAATATTCATCATTTGACATGTATCATGACTACATACAACTATCATAGAATTGGATGATGGGAAAATTTACAGGAAAACCCTATATTTGATGGTAAAAACCATGGTTTCCGGTTAAGATTTTCCCCAACAAACCAACCCATTGAAACTACAATTTTAAACACATCGTGGTTCTTCTTCACCCCAAGGAAATTTTAGAGCGTCTTCCAGGTTGCAGAACGGCACGCAAGCCTGGCCCTCAAGCACAACGCCCGGGGCCCTTTTTTGATCGGGGCCTAATCGGCAGGAATTATGGTTTTTAATTGGATAATATGGGATGAATAGCCATGGATACCATCCAAAATCATGGATTTCGTTAGGAAAGATGGTGAGGGCGAATAGAGTGGAATTATAATGGTGAAATAATGATATGTTAGAAATAGAGTGATATATAATGCGATATCTCACCAACAATATTCGTTGTCACAGAAAAAGGAAAAGGGTAGAAACATTATTGATGAATGAGGTGAACCCAACAACAAAGCACTCCCCATTACGAACGCTTCGCAGAGACTCGTTGGTTAATTCTGCAAGCGTTGGTTATTTTTTGTGATCTGGTTCGTGTTGTTGCTGCTGGTGTTGTTGTTTTTGTTCTTGTTGTTTCTCTATAGATGTCCTTGTCCCCATGGTTTGCTGACAAACGAATTACACTGCGGAATGCCTCCTTGTTTTTGAAACTGTTGCGTGAATAGTTGGCCAGCGAAGATTTTTGTTCAAGAAGGTCATCGTTGGTGGAGTCTTGATGGCTGATGTTTTTGGTTTTGATTAATTGTTGCCCTCCTGTAAATTGATATGAATAGGGAGAACACACCATTTGTACATCATGTTCCTTCGGTTTCTTTATTGGTGTTCCATATGTCTTTGTATATTTACCTCAAGGGAATAAGTGGCTCACAACACACATTAGCCATGGTTATAACAATTTTGATATGGGATATTTTGTAATCAGTCAGATTTGTGATGCAACTGCAATGTGGTCCCCCGCTTCGCGTCCCGTGGTCAGTCTCACCATATAAGCTAGATAGATATATTAGGTATGATTTACTAAGTTAACTAACCTTTTGGGGCCGGTTCGTATACCATTCACCAGTTGATTATCAATCAACCACCATTTATAGACATTACATCCCCACTTCCGGTGGTCAGAACCCACATTTGATGGTTATATCCTTATTTTTGTTGGTTAAATGAAGGTAAATTGTTTTTTCCCATCAATTATATCCTCTCAAATCCTCTCAAGATTCCAATAAAAGAAGGCCCATTAAAAACTCATTAAATTCCATTTCCCGTGACAACCCCATGAAATCCTACGGGCCACGGTCCTTAGGAGCAACTGGAAGAACAGCGATTGTCCGCTGAGCAATGGCAGCAACACGCGCAGCAACTGGAACGGAAGAAGGAGGACTTGGAGCAAGAGCTGCTAGGCCTAACATTGGATACACCAAGTGATTGGTTACCCTTGGGTATACAGAAAACGAACTGGAACATCACCATGTTGTAAATGGGTAAATCAACTATTTATATGATCCATTTTCAATAGCTTGAGTCTATTTCATGCAAAATGATATGGTTTTTGACCAGGAAACGTGGGGAATATTGCCAAATATCGTGGTAGATGGGTTACTGTAGGGGGATTTACATATTATTGGTTGAATGGTGATTATTACAGCCCATAACAGGAATACTTATTAACCAACCAGTATAATTGGATGATGGAAATGATCATGGCTAATAATGATTTTACCTGTTTATCTACCTAGTTGTTCCTCCTTGTGCTGGGAGAAACCCTGAAAGAAACTTGCCGAAGTGCAGGGCCATTATGGCACTACAAATCCTGATGGGTTTCCATATGTCCACCTGTTAAAATGTTTGGCAGGCCATTAATTAATCAGTACTTCAAGAGTTGTTTCTAAATGCTTTTCATGGTTGATAAGCATGAACATGCATGAAATTAAGCAGCGAAAATTGTGTTTCAACCAGCCAAGAAGCGGAAAATTGCTAAGAATGCTGAGGATTGGTCAGTCCCGCCATCAGAGATGTTGGGGTGAACGAACTACTGCAAATTACCAGCAATCCAGCAAAGCCCCGATAGCTATTGACATCCCAATCTGTTCAAGTCTAGTTGATCATGACATCTCCATGTTTGCTGGTTAAGTCTCCATTCATTGCCAGTAAAATCTCATAAAATCTGCGAGTTTCAAGAGCCTATTTATGAGAGCGCTCAACAGTGTGCAACAATTAATGGGCACATATTTCAATACGGAGAATGATGATGAAGCATCAAAGTTAGTGGCTGCGGGGTCCCCTAGATAGTTCATTATTGGGTTTGCCACGTAGGCAAACCATAATATGCAATATTATTTAAGTGGAAAATAACTTGTCATAACCATATTTCACCTCCGTTGTATATGGAAATTCCCGGTATGTCATTTTACTTGTATTTTAAGTCCCCATCGGTTCGTCAAGGTTACGTGGCGAGCAAGAGAAGCACAAGGCATGGATCGCTGCAATACTGAGTAGTCAAGGTTTGAATAGGAACTAGTCGAAATCGGAATAGGAACTAAATGATGGTTTTCCATACCGGGTTTGTAATTCAGCAGTTCAATTTTTCCATGGGTTTCCCAAACGGAAAGGATCTACACGTGGTGGATTTCCATATCATCTAGGTATGCAAATGTGTACTGGAGAGTATTCCCACGTATTGATATGGCTTATGTGTTGGTTCTATTTTTGGCTATCCCATTATCTCATATGATCACATGAATTTCAAGCAAAATCGAAGCGATGAAGACTCCAGTTCATCTCATGTTTACTTGCTCACACCCCTATCACCATAGAATAGCCCATTAATATCCATTAATCCAAGTGGCTAACAATGACTATTGATACCATAGTTGATCCCTTTCATCTAGCTGGTGTGTACGGGATGTTTATCTCATTGTCTTTCATATTGATACGCTTGTTCCTGGTGTTCACCAAATCTTTCATTTAGTTCATAAACAGTTGATGAAGACCATATATACCATATGCTGCATTCCTATCACGACACGCCTATTCACGTATACCGTATACTATCCAATTTAGGCCCTGTTCATGATGTTTGCCATATGGCATACATACATATATAGATAGATAGATGGATGGATGGATAGATAGCTAGATAGATGGATGGATGGATAGATAGATACACACTATCCTATTGACTACCATGATTTTTCCATTACACAATGATCAATCATATCACGTCTCCATATGTTTGCCACACAGTCGCTCTCCGTTTTGAGGAGTCGCACCTTCGCAAGCAACAAGCAAAGCTGCGAAGGCAGCTGGCCCAAAAGGAGGTGCCGTGGCCTCCCGGGCCGGCCTTGGGGCCTTGGGGCCTTAGTGGCCGTGGAAAGCAGTTGGGGTAACCTCTGGTAAACATACAAAACACTATTGAAAATTGCCATAGAAATAGTGGATTTACCCATGAATAGCATGGTGATTTTCTATAGCTTTTTGTATGTTTACCAGGCCGGGTAACCATGAAATGTGGAAATGTGGGTAATTGGGATGGTTAATGTGGGAATCAGTGGCATGATTATGGGAATCAGTGGCTATAATGGATGATAAATTAACTACTAATGTGGGTAAAACAATAGTACACCATCCCCCGGTCATCACCATGTTTTGGTTGGTGGTATAAACTTACCATTCCTAGTCATGGGTGGTAAAAATGACATTGTTTCAACCACATTAATTAATACTTATGGTGGTAAAACTGTTTTTTTTCTGCACCCACACTTACTAATAGTAGTTTCCAAGTACTTGATGTACAGGAAAGGGGCCCTCCAGTTTCAATAGGTGTAGGCTAAGGGGTTTGTTTGTCCACCCTCCTAATCCTGGTTTAGCATTGCATCTATTCATTTTGGGAGCTATTGGGGATACTTGATATTAGGGGAATGAAATTATATATGTTTACAATTACTGTCTTTTATTCCTCTTGGTTGTGCAATAGGAATGTAACCAATAGCAAATCCATACAGTATATGGTACTTCATTAGGGCCAACCATGTGTACTCACAAATTAGCTAAGAACTCATAGATGACTCACACTTACTGACTACTCTTATCCAAAAGTATGATAGGCCTTGAAACCAGCAACCATCAGTGATGCCATGATTATATTTGATTGAATACATGCTTTGATGTTTATTATATATATGTATAATAATATATATATATACACACCATTACACCATGTAAAGCAACATGTTTTGATTTATGTACATACAGCAGCTAACCATCACTGATGGCATGTTTGACAGTTATATATTTACCGTTGGTTGATCTGGAGGTGATATCTACCAGTTATCTCGCTGAGCCAGGAACAGCTCAGCAGTATGAAGAAAGCCGTGGAGGATCTGAAGGCAAGAGTTGATCGTGTTTGTGGCGGCGGCAACATGCCCCATTTACCCTCTGGTAAACATACAAAAAGCTATTGAAAATGGCCATTTAGTTCGTTGATTTACCCATTAAAAACGGTAATTGGCTAGTTTACCAGAGGATATAGCGATTTGAAAATTAATTATTGATGATGGTTGGTTGGTGATTACAGTGATTTCCATTTTCATGATTTGTGGGGATTATAACATATTATAGCCATCATTCAGAAAGGGGGTAAATTGATGGATGTATACAAATAGTTGTTACATGACATGATGTATCATCATCAATTACCATCATCCTTATTTAATTGTCAAATTACCATCAACAATTGTTATAAATGACCAGAAAGGGGGTTCAAACCCTCCTGGACCATCATCCTTTGTGTTCTCCATCACTCGGTGCATGACTAGGTGCTAGCGATCTCCAGTGGTTTCAACTAATTCGCCTCGTCCCCATGGCTACAACATTGTGAGGTCGTGAACGAACTATGGCCACAGTTGTTTATTGGATTTGCCGATTGGGTGTGTATGATCAGTTCTATCTCAAGTGTTGTTTCTCAGACCGTTTAGTATTGTGGGACAATGCAAGATGGTGCCCTCTAGTGATAAGTTGGTTTTCAAACCAGAGTAACTAAAGTTATCTCAGTTATCTCAGTTCACAAACCCAACAGTTGGCGTTACCCTCTGGTAAATTAACATAGACCCTGGCATTTTTCGGGCTTGGAAGATGAGTTTCCATTAAAACTAAGCTATTTTCAGGGTCTATTGGATGTTTACCAAGTTAGCGCTGCGGCGGCTTCCTACAGCACCGCACCAAGCTCCGTAACGCTTCGCCGGGTTCACGCTTCGCCCGTTGGATCATCGCAGGACCGTGTGGTTCAGCTCAGCATCCGCAACGAGCGCGAAGAACTGGACGCTCAGAACAAGCGTTGTCCAAAAAACTCTCGGAGGGGCCCCCCTTTTTGGGTCAAAATTGAGGTGTTTCTCGGTGGAAATAACCATTCATAACAATTATTAATCCTTATTAACCATTAATACCCAATTATTTATAAGAATTACCCTCTGGTAAATCAACATAGACCCTGAAAACAACGAACAATTTTGAGTGGAATTTAATCTTTCAACCCCCAAGTCAGGGTCTATGTTAAATTACTGGAGAGTACTGTCTGACCTGGGTTTTAGGAGAAATACTGTATACCGAACTAGTTTGTTGGATGGGCTTAATAGACAACAACGAAAGTTCCGATCATCGCACGGATAGGGCGGATACCTTTGGTGTTGTACAATCAAACATGGCTGGCTGGGAAATCGCCGTTTATGAAACGGAGACATCTAGCTGGGAAAATCATCCATAAGCAAAAATTGGGATTTTCAACAAGACAGGTTTGAATACCAAAGGGGAATGGGATATAATTAGCGGGGATAGAATACGGATGATAGTCAAATAGTCAATATGAGATATTGATGGGATAGTAATTGGACGACTAATCGTCAGGATTGCTCCCTCACCGCCAGAAACGTTTGGTGGGGCAAATGGGCCGAGAGCTACTTGGTGCAGTTGGAGTTATTTGTAGAAGCATCGTTTTCCAATCTCCAAAAGTTAGGATATATCATGATTTATCCCTATATTATATCACTTGTACCCCCAAGTGCCGGATGCCTCACATGGTGTGAATAAGCCCAAGTAACAAACCAAGGAGTCCGGCAATGCTCGCCGTGCTGAAACGGAAGTGCGGAAGCGCATCAGTGGACAAGTGGCTTGACGGAAGGGAGTGCGAGGCAATCGTCATGAGGGGGCATGATCGAATTAGATTCCGTGAGGGGATTTTCATTGGTATATATGTATAGTATTGCATAGTCTGTAATTATATTCCACATGTGTTTTTTTATGGGTGGATGTATAGTGTGGATGTATAGTCATAGTCTATAGTTATATTGCAGGTATTCAAATAGGTATTTCATGTTTGGGATACATGTATGGTACAGCCCAGACCCCACCATGTCATGGTCATGGTCTCTGAGCGGGCTCTTCTGGGATGGTTGGGGGTATAGGAATAGCATAGCATATGATCAATGGGAGATCTCCAGGATCCTAAAATGGAGGTACGTTAGTACCATTTTTCAGGCCATATTTTGTGGGGATATTCCCTGAAATTTAGGCCTCAAAAATAGGCCATATATATATATGGTAGGTACCTCCAATTTTTATCGGATCCTGAAATGGCCATTGATATGACCAGTTCACACCCTCGATGATTGACAAGCCATCAATCTATGGCATTGAATGATGTGACCCGCAATGATAGGACCCCATTCGGGGAATTCTTGTGGAAAAGAATGGGAAGCTGGTGGAAATGGATGTCCCATCATCTGTGCATTCCAATTAGGAAGTGGTTGAAAACAGTATTGCAAAACTGCAAAATGTAGGGTTGTGACCCTGTGTATATATTTATGTATGTATGTGTATATGGGTATGGATCAATACCTATTAATACCATTTTTAGGGGGATGAACATCCATTTACCAGCTATTTTGATGTTCACCAGGGGCACAAGGTTTTGACACACTGCCATATATATATATATCATGTTAGTGGAATGTCCAGAATTTGGGACACAGATCGGGTCCATGATTTTGCCAAGTTTACGAGGCTGCTTCAGTGCGCAGGTGCCAACAAATCAGGTTACCCGGCCTGGTAAACGTTTACAAAAAGCGAACTGGAAAATGACCATTGAAATAGTGGATTTACCCATTTAAAATTGTGATTTTCCATGGGAAATCATCATTTTTAATGGGAAAATCCACTATTTCTATGGCCATTTTCAATAGCTATGTTAGTTTACCAGAGGGTAATGACAACAAGAATCCAGTTCTCTTCTGGAATCCCAGAGAGGTACTTAAGTTCTTGTCCAGCTGGGTCCCCGGCATTCCCCCAAGGAAGAGAAGATGCAGCACTTGAAGGAAAAGGCTCGGTCTTGCTGCAGGACTAGGGGTGAGTTTATGGGCTATAATCGGCTATAATCGGCTATAAGTTCAGCTCCACAAGCCAGATGCCTTCCAGTCCAGCAATGTTTCTAGGTGCCTGCTGGCCAGTTCTTCTCGCAAGGCTTCATGCCAGGTGTCTCATTTACAAGGAGGCATTGGAGATAAAGGATGGGAAGATGAAATCCAAGAGCTGCCAGGCTATCACCAACGAGGTGGATTTCTTCCAGGCAGCCGCGACTGATCTGCAAGGTGGCCACTGGAAGCTTCTCAAGGCCTTCTAAAGAGACCTACCGCTGTCACATCCAAAGAATGACAGCGCAAGAGGAGCGTGGAAGAGTCTGTGCTCATCCGGCAGCGGGAGTGCAAGAAGAGAAAAGCACCGAAAGCCATGGCCAAGATTATGGTTATAAGTTGTGTATACATATATATACATATATATACATATATACCATATTATAAGTATAGAAACAATGACTACACGTTAGGGTATAATAACCCTAGAACAATGGTTATATACCTCTCTCATATACATATATATCCACTGAGTTCACTGGAGCCACATCCCCTAAGTAGGCGAGTTTGCAAGAGTCTTTTTTCCCGAATGCGTAGCAAGGGTTCCCGTTTCACTCTGGGGGTCTGGGGGTTGAGGGTGTGTTCGCTCGACGTTGCGTTTGTGGTCGCAACCGTTCGCAACCGTTCGCAACCGTCCGCGTGAGGACCATATGGCCGTGCCTATGGTAAGTTCTGCAGAGGTGGTCATTTTTGGAGGTTTCAGACGTCTCGTTGCTTCGT
>Ga0126342_10002855_pt1 | contig 27710 bp, 25 predicted proteins | sample Cyp1metagenome_FD_92528 | JGI IMG/M metagenome (GOLD analysis project Ga0126342, IMG submission 92528) | Coral microbial communities from Lord Howe Island, Old Settlement Bay, Australia - Cyphastrea 1 metagenome | ecosystem: Host-associated > Invertebrates > Cnidaria > Coral ... | reverse complement strand
ACGAGGACGACAAGGATGACAAGGAGGACGAGGAGGACGAGGAGGAGAGGAGGAGGAGGAGGACGAGGCAGGAGGAGGCAACTGACATAAAATCTAACAACCCTCACCTGGCAGGTGGGGAAATATATATATATATGATATAAACAATCCCGGGATCATCATCTTTTGTGCTTTTTTACCATCCCCGGTACATTGGGTTTCCCACATTCTACTGGTGGCTGGGCTCCACTGAGGTGTAACGGCCAGGCCTTATGCCATGTCAACAGGCGCGCGGTTTAGGTGGCCAAAACGTCGGAGCTGCATATGGGGGTCTCTTCAAAATGGGGGGATCCCCAAGTCACCATAGGTTTCAATAGTGTTACTATAGTTTGGTCTCATGACTCGGATGATTTGATAATATTTGATAGCCCCATTCTAGGAAGCTTCCATGTGTTTTCCAACAGAATCCAAGCGTGAACTTGATTTTCTTGGAGTAGAAATGGAACTTTGGCACAGCCCTCGGCTCAGTGCCTACAGGCAGCTTATGAAGGATAAGGGCTTTGCCCTGCAAGCTCTGCAAGCAGCTGGACCCAAAGCTTTGGCTCAGATGCCCGAGGACTTCTGGCAAGAGAGGTTGGGCAGTGACCAGGGAGAGATAGCTGGTTGTCTCAGTGTCGGGATGTGTGAAAGTCACTGAAGGTCCTAGTTTCCTACGATGCGTGTAACGCGTGTAAGTGTTGAAAGGAATGCTGACCATCGTTCTTTATTTTTTTTCGCAACTTATCTACACTTGGGTTTTGTTAAGGCAAGCAACCTCTTGGAGCAGCAAACAGCAGAGCATGCCTGGGGTTTCGTTTCTGTCAGGGATGTGGCTTTGGCGGGGCTTCGCATTGACGAAGCGTCGATTGAGAAAGTTCCCAAAAAGTTCTGGACGGAGCGCGACTTGGCCATGTCTGTGCAATATTGTTTAAAAAGAAATGATCTTGATCTGAGCTACGCTCCCTTAGTTTTGCTCGTGTCCCTGTTTGTTGAAGGATTCTCTCCAAGATTCAATACACGTCCAACATATTTTTGGGACTGCCACAAGCACCAGGTGAGTTTGTCCTGGCCGCGGTGCGGTTTCAACCCTCGGTGCTGAATATGATCGAGCCAGAATGGCTCAACGACCGCAGGTGCGATCGGAGATCCAGAGCCGAGACTCCATGGAAATTGCTGGGCTGGAATTACCGAGTATCTGAGTCAAGTCACATAATCAGGTATATTATAACGACCTCACTGCGACCTCACTGGATTAAAAGGTTAGTAAGGGGAATTATCCCAATAATTATTAGCCTTATTTCAGGTTAGTAAAATATTGTAATTTACCCATATATATTTTTTTTAATATAATGTTAGATATAACATTATATATATGTATATAATATATATATAATATATAATATATAAATATTAACTAATATAACATTATTTATAAAGTTCTAAAAATTATTGTTCACATCCCATTAGGAACCCTCAAACATACTTTGGCTACAAATAATTTTGAGGCCAAACATACTTTTGAGAGGACTCTGGACAGTAAGTATTGCCGAACAAATTGCATGTATTTGGGACCCCGCAAGTTGCTTAATTGAAAATAAAAACATTATTTTAGCCAAGTATTTTACTTTAAAGGGGACGCAGAAAGCCAAGTATATTCAGCTGATTGAAAAAAAACAGTTACTTTGTTTCGGGTGGTAAAACCAGCCTTTTTAGTGTGGTTCCGAGGTGGTTCAAGGCCACCCCCTTTTGCGAACTTTTTTTAATTTTCATTTTCGATATTTTTGATAAGGGGTTAGTAAAGATCAATTTAAGTAATTAATTCTTTGGGGATTTAAGATTTCAATCTTTGCTTTGAAGGGGAAGGGGTAGCAAAGTATTTTACCATTAAAGGTGATTTAGCTAAGTATTTCTACAGAAAAAAGAGAGTTACTCTGTTCAGTATGCTAAAACATTTCTTTTTATCGTGGGTCCGAGATGGTTCAAGGCTACCTCTTTTGCGAGTTTGTTTTTTGAACAAGGGATTAATAAAGAAATCCAGATCTTTAAAGTCAGATTCAAAAAAAGGAGGGACAGCATCTGAAAAGAATGGAACATGCAACAACCCGAAAAACCGTTGGCGTGCTCTATTATGTTTTTGCATTATGTTGTCCCTGGATGTGGCGTACTTTGTTATATGATCGGGATTGCTAACGGCTAACGTGATGTCAACATCACATACACTCATTTTTTTAACTATGCAAATGCATTTTACAGTATGTGGCACTTTTGTGATGTGACATGATGTGACTACACCAGACATGTGCATGAAGGCTTCCGATCCATAGCCAGGCGATCAAAGTGTCTTTGCTTGTTTTCCCGCAGAAATCTGATACCATTATATTCTGGCCATATCTTGGGAAAAACTCCAATGTAACAACCAGATTGTACTTCGCTTTTCTAAGTTATACATGTGAAATAGATTGAAATAGTATGACACAATGCAACCATCTATGAGTTTTATTATGTGGTATTGTGTGTATTAAAAATGCACCATTCAAACAGCCATACTTTGGGGCCAGGTTCATTCTGGCAGCGTTACAACGCAATTCCACGTGTATCCGCTTCGTGTCTGAGGAGCTGCTGAAGGACCATGGGGGACTGGTTTACGGTAAAATTACTTTAAAAAAGGTAACCCCTATACTAATTTAACATAGCTATGGAAAGATCCACCCATTTTTAATGGGAAAATCCACTATTTCAATGGCCATTTTCAATAGCGAAATGTTAGTTTACCAGAGGGTAACCCCTATACTTGGTGGTAAAAACTATGGGTTTCCAGGTAAGATGTTCCCTTCAACCAATCCATTGAGACGTGTGGCAAAACTTAATGCGTTATTTCATGTTTTTTGGTTTACAAGGATTTTAGGCTAGAATTAGCTGATAGAACCACATACCACTAGTAAAAAGATTTGGAAACCTAGATGCTCATAGTTGCAGGACAATCCTACCTCTCGCTAGTGCTTTCCTCCTGGACGCCGGTAGGACCGGGCTTTCGTTTTGGAAGCTTTGTTGACCCACGGCTCAGTGTTAAAGCACTTGCCCCACGAAGCTTGGCGCCGAGCTGAGGTTACGGTTACGGGGTTACCATGGGTTAGCGCTTGGAAATCCAGCGGGGAATGGACACTTCCATCTATGTCCATGGATTGGTCAAGAGTCAAAAGATGTCCCCGCCATGTTTGGAAGGTGATGGAAGGTATCTATGGACTGACGATTTCCGTAGACATGTGAAATGTCCTTTAGTTGGATCTCAGCACGTCCCTGTCATCATTTGGATATGGCTCAAAGTGACCAGCCAATTCAGCCAATTGTGGGTCCAAACAGGTACTCCAAGACTTGCAAAAAAAAGACCAGATGAATACCCTCGGATAAGCCAACCTGGCACTGAAAAAGTTCGGCTATGCCATGCCCAGGGTTTCCAACTGGTTCAATCACTTTCTGTATTGGATGAACATGGATGAACCACGTTTTGCTTATTTTATGTCTTTATTAAGGGACCAACAAAAATGGAAACCCAGAAGCCTGCATACTGTATAACTCTGTATAATTATCCGATTATCCTCTGCTGGTGTGCATCTCAGTTAGTAACTGGCTTATAGGTAGGTTTATAGTTTAATAGCCCCTTACATTGTATATTGATTACAACTATAAGCTGGAGACGTTGTTTACGACCGCGGTAATGTTGACATTTCCACTTGCATGTCATGTGCATTGTACAATCTACACTTACTGGTGGTAGCGCCCGTAACAGGCCGGGAATTTATGGACGTTTTTCTTTCCTTGTTGTTTCTCTCCTTTCCCTTCTTTGGGGTGGGGTTGGTTGGGGGGCAATAGCGTCCACACTTGCACACGTACTTGATTGATGTTACGTCATGATAAGTTCTTTTCAACTTCACGCTACGTTGTAAATCAATAAATATATATATATTTATATTTAGATTTACTTGATGCTACGTCATAAGAACTTCGCTTGAGTTGATGCTACGTCATAAGAACAAGTGGTCAGAATTGAGGATCGTAACGGTCAGTTGGCAAATGAGCAAACCGTGCCGGTCATGAACCTCTTGACCTTGTTTATCTGGTTGGTGGTTTCAAACATTTTTTATTTTCCATAATATATGGGATGTCATCCTTCCCATTGACTTTCATATTTTTCAGAGGGGTAGGTTGAAGCCACCAACCAGTTATAGTTTTATGGTTGACACACACACACACACTACCCTCTGGTAAACCAACAGTTCGCTATTGAAAATGGCCATTGAAATAGTGGATTTACCCATTAATAGCATGGGTGGATCTTTCCATAGTTTTTGGTATGTTTACCAGGCCGGGTATACAGAATCTACTCATCCAGATCCGAGGAGATGCGTTCAGATCCCAGCCTGGTGCTGGCGGCCATTCCCCACAGCGGCTTCGTGTTGGGCTTCGCCGCGGAGGAGCTGCGGCAGAGGAAGAGCTTCGTTCTGCAGGCGGTGAAGCTCAATGGATATGCCTTGATTGGAGCCGGGGCCGAACCCGGGGTCACCGGGGCCGGGCAATCTGGGAATAAAAGGGGGATCTATGTACATGTTCCTCGAATTGAAGTAATGTGGTGCTTTATTAATTACTTGGTTTATTTGGTTAAGTTAAGGATGGTTGAGGATGATTGATTAAAGGCTGTATTTGGCCAAAACTTGACTGGCGGCTTGGGCTGAGTAGATCCGCAACGATGACCCAAGTTGCGATAAGGTTGGTACATTAAAATTAAGTCACATAGATATGGGTGATGGCAACTATGTATATATAAATAATATATGTGATATATATATACATATGTATAGATCATATACATATATATGATATATCATATACATATATATATGATATATTTTACATACACACACACACATATATATATATATAGTTGCTGGATCTAGGTTGTCCATATCGTCCATATCTATATGAATTGACCCCAGGGGCGGTGGTTCATCCCATGTAACCGACGTAGATTCGTGGGATGCCAAAGCTTTATGGTGGAATCCCCGATCAACATTTCTCCACTGTTTGCTGGTGAAATTCGCTGAATCCAAGTGCAAAATCCCACTAAAAACCACCAAAAATCCCATGTTAGGTGCTTCAAACCCCCTGGAATCCCAATGAAACTACCATTTTCCCCGGAATTTAGGTTCTTAAATTCGAATCCGAGAAAACTAGACATGTTTTCCATATGGTTTCCATATGATTTTCCTATTTTTGGTGCTTCAACTCCCATGAACTCATCCACCCAGGAACCCCCGACGAGTTGCGCGCGGATCGGGAGGTCGTCCTGGCAGCGGTACGACGGCAGGGACAGCGTCTTGATGGTTACTGAGGTACTTGGGGGTGCAGTTGATGTTATACCATATAACTATATATGGTTATAGTGAATATACTATATAATTAATATATGGTACTTGAGGTTAATATAATATAACTATAACCATATATTAATATAGTATAGTGATACCATATATATATATTAGACGGAATTATATAGTTTCATTGTAGCCATATAGTTGTAATACAACCGGATAGTTTTGCCATATATATATATATCATATATATATATAGTATTCCATAATTAGTGACATCTATAACCATTAATCATTACCATGGTAGAACTTCGATGGTATCACCATGGTTATAACCGTCACAAAAAACCCCACAAGTTGGGATCAAACCACTTTTTTCACGCTGGTGCCCTGGTCTAACGTCAACATAGTTGGTAAATGGATCGTCATCCAAAAAAATATGGGATTTTAGGTTTTGACCCCCAAAAAAATGTGATTTTTGGAGTTCACATCTGAATTTCACCCTCCAAATCTGGGGAGTTCACCTTCAATTTTGGATTTGACCATCCACAAGTTGGACATGGATGTCAGAGTTGGATTTCACGATCAAGAACTTTGGATGTACCCTCTGGTTATTTAACATAGCTATGGAAAATTGCCCATTTACAGATGATTTTCCCATTGAAACCTCCATTTATAATGGATTTTCCATAGCTATGTTAAATAGCCAGATGGAAACTATCAAAAATAGGAAAGTTACCATCCCCAGCATTTGGGATTGACGGTTTGACTATCCCAGATTTGGGTCTAACTATCCAACTCTCCTTCATTTTATTACCAAAAACCTGATGTGACCATCAACACCGAACGGACTTACAGCAACTAATCCCAGAGATTTGGGTGGATTCGGGCCATGCCTAATGCCTATGTGAATCGCTCAGCTTGTAATCTCTTGCTGTGAAACAGTGATTAATTACTGTGTAGAATTATGAGATGATTTGCTATACCACCAGCTTTAGGCAATTTAGGCCCCCAAAAAAATCAGAAAACAGCAGGGTCACCAGGTGCCGTCACTGAGGTGCCTGGAGTTTGCTTCACCAAAGCTTCGTGGAGACCCCGAGGCTGTCCGAACGTGAAGAAATGGTGTGAGATCACCGTAGTCATAGTCGTTGTAACCCATTTACACACGGGAGAACCACAGTCATAAACCAGTTTTAGATGGGATAAATGGGACAACCACAGTTATAACCCATGTATACATGGGAACTTATACCAGCTGGGCCTATAGGTTTTTTAAGCACTGAAAGAATCCGTGGGCTCGGGAAGCTATCCAGCAGCCAAGGAGCGATGGGTATCCATATTCCGGCCATGGGAGACTTAAATTTCAATTGATGCTTTGCCCTTTTGTTTGCCCTTTTAAAAATGGGGATTAGATTTCATTCCCGCAAACTCTCCCCACTGACAATTGAACTTTTAGCAAGGAATCAACATACCGCCCAGCTGATGATCTCCCACGGGATTGGTTTTAAACTGCTATTAAAAACATATAAAAACCATTGATGGGGGGTTTAATAGATGGTGGATTTTCAATTGCCACGTTACCAGAGGATAATTGGATTAGAAGCCCCTATTGTTGATTGTGAAATCCCATGAACTCCCATTAAAGGCCATTAAAATCCCATCAAAATTAGTCGAAATATCTTGAAATATGGTCATTTACCCAGTTGCTGTGGAAAGTCATCGAGGATCTTTTGCCAGGTTGTCCTTGCTGCCATCAAATCTTCGCCGGAGCCCTTGGTCCATGTGGAGGACCTCGGAAACGACCAGCTAGCTGGTTGATTAAAAAAACCTTGGCGCCGCCTTCAATTGCCACTGTCTAGTTGGTGGTTTCAAACCTATGTATTTGGGATGATGATGATCCCAATATATTATAGTATTGCCATATTATTATATTATAGGATGATCCCAATAATACATATGTATATTGCCATTCAAATATTATTGTGCCACCATATTTGGGATGATGAGGCCCAATGACGAGCATATGTTTCAAGCATTTTCAAGCGGGGAAGTCACCAACCATCTACGTCTTAGGCAAAATGGGGATAATCCCATTCGTGGGACGAAAAATCAATACGGTTCAAACCACCAACCGGATCATCATTGGTGTTGTACCCATTATATCATATCCAGTATGTCATATTATAATATATATTATATATATGTAATGTCTATATCCATCTAAATCCTACTATATCCCCATGATAGCCATTGTCAGCCATGTGAACATCAACTCATATAATCTCTTATCATACTTCGTAAATCTCTCCCACTGTAGGCTACTTAAATCCCCATAAATCCCCATGTATTACCCTCTGGTAAACGTTTACATAACTATGGAAAATCACCATTTTTACTGGGTATTACGGTAAATCAACTATTTCTACGACCATTTTCAATAGCTATGTGACAAATTACCAGAGGAATCCCCATCTATCCCCATGTATTATTGGTTAAACCTCCATTCTTCGCCATTGCAGGACTCTCTCTGGTCCCAGCCGAGCTTCGTCCTCGATGCCTGCGAACTCCACGCCTGTGCGCTGCAGCACGCGGTGGACGCGCTGCGTCAGAACCGGGCCTTTGTGCGTGCGGCCTTCGAACGCAATGCCGAATGCCTGTGCTACCGGGCCCTCGGTTTAGGGATGTTTGGGCTCTGTTACCCTCTGGTAAACATACAAAAAGCTATTGAAAATGGCCATTGAAATAGTGGATTTACCTATAAATGGTGATTTTCTATAGCAAACTGTTAGTTTACCAGAATCGTACGGTATGAAGCAATGCCAAGTTCGAAAAAATCAGCCACCCCAGAGGGTCCAAATCGTCCACATCCATGAGAAGGTGTTCAACCCCAAATAATGAGCGGCAAAACCAAACATGGGATTCATGAGATTCAGTATGAGAAATGCTAATCCATTGGTTGTTCAATGGGATTCATGGGATTTAGATGGATTTAGTATGAGAAATGCTGTGTAGAGAGATTTGTTTTCCATTGCTGTTCCTTTCGTTTTTGAAGCCAAAAATTGGATTTTTCCAGTGAAGGGTGTTGTTTAATAGGGGGCGACCACCCATGTTGACCAATAGGGAGGGACCAACCCAAAGCAATTAGTATTGTTTTTTTTTTTGGAATGTGGGTGTTGATTACTGTAATTCACGGGTGCTTATTAATATATTAACATTATTAATTTGGTGTGACAAGTTACGGAGCAATTGCGTTCTTCTATTGAATGGGATCTTATGGGATTTATATAAGCCAAAATGGTCCAAAATGTAGATTTGATTGCTGAATAATTTTGGGACATGACATGGGAAAGTACTTCTTAAATGATGATACAAGGGGATAAGGATGGGAAAATGATCCAACATTGATCCAACCATGGGATATATAATTTTGGGTTTGGAGGGATTTTGGCTCTGCTTGGAGGATTTTTGGGTATCGTCAACCAGCTGCATGGTGCTATAACTCGCCAACATTGGAGATAATGGAGGATATCACGGGGATAGTGTGGGATGCAACATGATTGTGGGAGGATTTTTTCTCTAAGGGACATGCGTTCCATGTTTTTTGAGAATGTTCGGAGGATTTTTGGTTATGATTTGGGGACATGTGTTTGGAGGTCCAAAAAATGTCTCGATGGTGCGTCATTTGCCATCATTCTGTACTGGGTTGATGACATAACAATATCGGTTTCTGGGATGATTTTGATTTTTCAGGGTCGATTTCACATGTCAAATTCAGATTGGGCATGATAGCATTGAATGACGTCGCATTTCACATCAGAGAGCACAGGACCGGTTGATTCTAAGTCTCAAGTTTGAGGCGTACCTCAATTTCTGCCCATAGCAATTGATTTGAAAATTGTCCACCCTGGAACCGCAAAAATGATCAACAATGCAATTCCAAGAGGGAAAACTGTTGTTCTGTTCTAGAGTTCAAAGTGCTATGTCAAGAGGACCAGCTTGAACAATTGCAATTTGGGTCTGAAAACAAGCTACCCGGGTACCCTCAAATTTGAGGACAGTTGAATGGTTGATAATAACTGTCCCCACTTGTGCCGATCAATTAGACAACTTTTTTTTAACCCATTGTTTTCTGGCCGGCGGTAGGTGCCTAAGCATACTGTTTGATATCACCCTGAGGCAAAAAATGCAAAGAAACAATGTGGTAAACCCAATAATAAACAATTCCAATATCAATATGGCGATGGATGGAGAGAGAGAGAGAGAGATAGAGAGAGAGAGAGAAATATCACCATAAATGGCTGGTAGAAACCATCCCCAAATGGTAGGTTTATCATTGGGTTTCCACATTAAATGCAAGTCCATGAGGCCTACCGGCCTACCGTTTCCTTTTTCTGAAATACAAGCTGCGCCCAACTTGGCCAACAAGCGCTGACCTTTGCGGACCCATTTTTTCTCCTTCTCCATCTCAGCCGCACCTCCTTTTTTTTGGATTGCCCTTGAACTATTCCCATTTTGGCGCTGCCCCTAGGTTATGCTCATCCAGACTTGCAATCTGAGCGTGGCTTCCTGATTGAATGTTTAGCGTTGAACCCCAATGCCTTGCATTTCGTCCCTGCCACGATGCGCATGGACGTGGCTTTCCAGGCTGCGGCAAAGTCACATGTTACGGAGACAGCATTGCCATCCCCTGCGTGGTGAGGCTGAAAAAGGGCATTGCGTTTCAGTCACGACAGAATCTGAGGGAATGGTGACTATATATGGTGACTATATATGACAACCATCAGTTTTAGGATTTGGAAAGTGTGGCGTGGACTGCTGGTGCAAATGTCCGCACACCCATGGATGGAGAAAGATGTTTGCTGGGGTATCACCGTATCGCCAGAGTCACTGACTAACTGCGGAAAGTGACGCAGCTTTATGAAAATTGTTGATTTCAAGGATTCTACCAATCCCCTCCCGCTAATAACCTATTATCGGGTGGTATTTTGCATTAGGGTTTCAAAGCTTTCATATTTTGAGGTTTTTTGGGCATTAGTATTAAAATGTGTTCAGTTTTTTGCATTGTATTCCTTGTGAAAAGCTATATAAAGTATTGCCAACAATTGATTTCCAAGCTTTCCCCTAACAATAAAGTCAACACCTTACTAAATATACTAAAATTGCTGATTTCAAACTCCATAAGACTGATTATGCAAATCTATGTCAATTATTAAAAAACATTGTATTTCGATGCTTTCCTGATATCAACATGAAATCAACACCTTATATAAGAAGAAGACTATGTTTTTCGCTTTCAAGATCCATAAAATACCTAATAAAAATCAATTCAAATCCAAATACCGCCGAAACGTGGATTTCGAAGTGTTCTCCCCATATAAAATCAAGCATCAAACAAAATATAACTAATAAATTATTTTTGTCTGATTTCAAAGGCGGACCAAAAAATATAAGCACCCCCAGAGTAGACTAGATATTATATACATTTATATACTATTAGGGCGCTAAATCACATGTTTGGGTATTCTGTCTCCTATTGCTTTTCAATTGCCACAATTGAAAAACGCATTGCCAAGACAACAAAAACAATCAGCACAAAAGTTGGGAATGGATCCTAGTTTTACGATTTGGGGTTCGTTTCGTAACAGCATAGGCTTAGGCACATTGGTACTGAAATGGATCAAAGCCAGATAATGCCCAAAATAAATGTATGTGAACATCATAGTGTCGAATCTACTCCACTTTTTGATGTGGCTCGCCATTGCGCGAAGATGTATTTGCCAAAGCTCAAGGGAATACCGGTCCGGCGTTTTTTTTTGACTCACAGTCACGACAGATCCCCATAGTCCATATAGCATCGCAAGTTGCGCAAGTTGGACAGCAAATTGAACCACACGAAACGATCAAAAGCACACTCCATGTGGTAACTTTTGGGGCCATGTGGGCCATGTCTTTTATCCATTTCTATCCTGTGTCCCAGCATATCCCAGCTAACCATGGTGAGTTCGCCTCGGGCATCGGCTTCCTTGCACCTTTTAGGCGGGTCTGTGGCTACAGCGCAACTCAGCCCTGGGGGTGTCCGAAAAATGGTTAGAGTATACCCTTAAAAAAACATCTAAAAACCTGAATGGGGAAAGTGATGAGAGAAACACGGGGGCTTGGGGGTAGGATATTTTCAGACAGCGCCCACTTTTTGAGATCTGAAACCGCTGACGCCGCAACGGAAGATGTGCCCTTGCAGGAGCATGAGATCGTCCGGCTGCGCTTGGGCAGGCAGCTGGGTAATGTTGGTATGGGTATGTATGGGTTGAGAAAAACGACAGGATTTACCCTCTGGATCCCTCTGGCATATTAAGATATATGTGGAAAAAGAATGAAGAAGCCTTGGGAAAATGATCCACAAATATACTAGATGTTCCACCTGTTAAACTACTGCAGGGTATCCTGTTTTTCTCCATCAAAATTGCCAATTTTGTGGTATCCCCTAGTTCGAGGCGTAGGGACACATTTAATTTGATGTTTGAAGTTGCCTGGAGTTTTTGGGTGGGATAGGGTTTCCAAATGTTTCCAACGTGAAGCTGAGGATTTTGTATCATGTTTCCTTGTCAAGGTGGGAGACTGAGATCTGTTTTTCCCGATGAGGCAGATGGCCTTGACATCTTGATGTTTTGGAGGACTGGGAAAGGGTCAAGTTGGGATGGCTGCACCATTTAAAAGACGTGGAAAGACCATAGTCTGGACCAAATTTCTGAAGGAAGAGAGAAGCCAAGCAAAAATAGGTGTGTGTGTATAACTGGTGAGGGGGGGTGTATCTGGGATTTTTTGGGAGGCCGTTTAAACATGTTGTAAACTATCCGAGCTGATCATCGCTGGCGACGTTTCATGGCTCAAAGACGAGCCGTGGCATTCATAACTACTTCTTTCTCACTACAGGTAGGCAGCGTTCAGAATCCCTGTTGGTTGATGATTGTAGGGGATGATACTATCCGACTTACCCTCTGGTTATGACTGACATAGCCATGGTATAGATGGCCCATAGAAATAGATGGTTTACCTATTAATAGCATGGTGATTTTCCATGGCGAACTGTTAAATAACCAGATGGTATATTGGGAATTGTGAACATTGGGAATCCCTGCAACTCCCTATGTAAACATAACTGGCCCATTGTAAGGGCTGCGGACCTGCCAGGACCTGATTTCAAATCAACTTCGCTGCAACAGTCAACTGCAAACAACTGTTATTGATTATTACATAACTTATATTATATTAACCATGGTGGTATACAACTATGTTATGGTAGATGCAACTATGAATACTGTGGTACACAACTGAACTGACTTTATCTTTAATATTATTGCCAAATTATTGTTTCATACATGTTCAGTTTTGCCAATAACAAGCTGCAATTGATATCCCATTGTAGCAGGCCAGTATTTATAGCTATCATACCAGCTCCTAATAATCATGAGACAATTATCGTCATCCTGGAGTGGGTAGTATACAGAAATTCCGGAAAAAACTCACTAAAATGCGAATACGGTATGTTTGAACATCCCATAGTAACCATAGTATCATATTTTATCTACAAACCAGGGTGATTCATCCCTTTGTCGCTTCAGAGTCCAGCTGCAATGACCTGGAAAAGCCTGGGCAGTTCCTTCGACATTTCGTCCATTTACACGGTGAAAACAGGCGCCCGAAGCCCACCGGAGGAAGCCAAAGTGCAGGGCAAGGACTTGCCATCCAAGACAGATGCATGGTTAGCTTTAGGATTTTAGGCTTATGATTCAGTTTTGATTGGTTATGTATGGTTATGTATGGTTATGTTAGATGCCTTCTGGTCATCTAAGAGTTTTAAACATGGAAAAGATGGGACTGAAGAGGGAAAAATAATGGGTATCATATTTGATGATGCCAATTATGAAACCTGCGGTCATTGAACAGCTATGGAAATCCATGGAACATGGCCTGTTCGTAGATGATTTTATATGTAAATGTATATATTTGAAATGGTGGTTGATGTGGTTTTCCACTTCGCAGCCGGTTAGATATTAGCAGAAGGTAAACCCATGGAATTTCAGATTTGTTCCTGGTTTTTTCGGCCATGTTCCATCCATCTCCTGGAGAAATTCCAGCGAGGATGTGGGTGTGGAACACATTTTGGATCCCAGCACGGGACTTGGAATTAACTGGGCCATCCTGGCGTGGCGGCTTGGATGAAACACGTGGTTTTTCGCAACCAAAAATGGAGGTCAAAAACCATCAAAATGTGGTTGTTATTTGGTGTTAATGAATAATTGAATGATTTAAATAGAGAATAGTGTTACTGTAATGGATATTATCCATTTCAATTCTCGGAAAACAGAGAATAATTATGAATAATGATGATTGGATATGAGTGTGTCTGAAACAGGGGCATAATTACCCATAATATCTCGTTATTAAGATCGGATTAAAATGGCAGTTTGCGTGGAAAGTGGAACGGTTGACCATTGTTGGGATTCTATTGCTTGAGATACGCCCATCTGAATGAACTGTGTCAACTGTCATTAAACTGCCATTTGTTTTGTTCCAAGGCGCGTTCATTATTCACTGTTTGCGGGGTGAGAATCAATAAATCCCGGCAATGTTGGGGTGAACAGAAGAGCAACAGGCTGTTGACTCATATCCGAGCTGAGTTTCGCTCAGGCACTGGACCATGGTCTTGGTCTTTTTGCTGACTTACTTCGTTTTGACCTTCTGGACCACTCCTATGGAGGAAAAGTCCAACATCCCATGGTGACTTGCCAAGCGATGGTTGGATGTTGAGATGTTTGTGGTGTCGTTGTTGCCTTTTAATGTTTATCAAGATTCACCCAGGACACCAGGGCTGATAGGACTGGTAGCAGTGGATATGGTATCGCCAATTCAACCTTCGATTTGGGTCCATCCCATGGTGGATTCAAAGCTGCACCAACTGTGCTATGAGAAGTTGTTTTTCATGTTTTTTTGCTCAGAGGGTGATTTTCAATGCACACAGCTAAGACTTTCTTTGAATCTCTTAGGTCTAGGGTTTCGTCATGTTTCAACAGTTTCATTTTAAGCCACACATCTTGTAGAACACACCTCTGAGTTTCATAGCCACGCTGTGACCGCACTTAAGGTTGACGCTGTTTCAGAAGCTCATCGTTTTGTGGAATCTCTGGGAAGCTTTGGGGCTGGGTGTCAAGTCTGGGCCGCTGAGCGCCAAAGTGAATCCACCATTCCAGGACGAAATCTGAAGTTTTCGACGGCCACTTTGGAACATGGTGACACCCCAAGAAACTTGTTGAACTCATTTTTCATTGGGATGTAGTTTACCCCTTTCAGGTAAGCAGTGTGGAATAGAGTTCGTGGAGCATAGTGGTCTCTGTGTTGTGCCTGTTTGGTTGCACTAAACCTGACATTGACAAAACCATCCTGGAAGGAGTGCCATTTTGCCGCTGTTTTTTCCTTGCGCGCCCCGCTAGAGTGAAGTGTTAACGGACATGTTCATTTCCCAAGCGGCCTGTTGAAGGACTGGTGGTATCGATTTACAGTTGGGTCCATGAAGTACAATGCTCCATTCATGCCTTGTTTGCCAATGAAACGGTGCCTTGGTGTTGTTTCAGCGGGGTTCACATGCACAACGATGTCATTTTCCTTGGGTTAGGTTTGGATGGGTTACATGACTGACACTCGAGCACTCCCAAAGCTGTGCATAGAATCACCCACCAGCTGCGCATAAGTTAAAGCAGTTGGATGAATCTCTATGCCGAACTTTTGTTGAATGTTGTTTCACGGTCCAATTACATGGTTTTCTTTCACAGCATAGGCAGATACATGATGATACATGCATATAGTTCTTCATGAAATGGCCAACACGATTTCAATCATCAACAAATCACATGGAGATCACCTCATCCAGCGTTTAGGAACTACCTGGATATCTTTGTCGAGGGTTTCCTGATGTATGCCCTGACCATCCGTGTCCTTTGGGCGCAAGAAGTGACGCCAGAGCTGATACAACCCTTGGCGGCATGTTTGTGTCTCAGCTGAAGCTTGATTTCCATGCATTCCCATGGAGAAAACACGAGAAAACATAAAAAACACAGGCACTCATGATTTTAATTATATATACGTATATATGATGATATATGCAAATATGATCAAACATGGGCAGAATCATTTTGAACCACTCAAGTTGGGGTGACGTATATAATATCAGTCGTTTACCGCCCAGATGATCGTGGAAGTGGTCTTTCACCGAGGATCTACGAATTTCTCTTCGATTATGGCCAGCATATGCACACCTATGGCACTCAAAACATGTATTGCTTCATCTTCATGTGCTTCCCTGTGGACCAGGGGCAGGTTGTTGCCCTGCAACTTTTTATGACCTGGTGGGAAGCTCAGTGAGATCACTAGATCAAAAGCCATCCAACTCTGATCTCGTTGGACTTGTATTTTGGTATATTTTAGTGCTTCCTATGGCAAGGTTCTACGTTTGCTCTGGATGGTGAGACACTCAGGGGAGCAGCTTGGAAAAGGAACGCCAGTTCAGATTGGGATTTTCTGGACCTGGTACGGTTTATGCAGTCTAAAAACCTTCCATAGCTACATCCTACCACGGATGACTGAAACACGTAAAAGATTGGCCAATAGCATTTCCATGTGAAGGCCATTTGATTGTCGCTCCTTCAATGGTGATCGCCGCAGTAGCAGAGTGCAATTTCTTCAGTAGTTGATTGCCATCAGAGACTGAGCTGCTAGCAGACTCTTGCCAGGTGCAAGATTGGACCTTGGTTCAAGTATTTGAATGTGAGCAACTTGTGGTCTGCAAAGTTCATGGTGAGTGTACCGTGGTCAGACTGGTTTCGAAGAACTATGTACAAAGGACGGGACAGCGTCGTTTGCAGTGATTCTTTTCACATCTTTTCACCAGTTGTACGTGTTTGGTACCTTCTAGGGATCAGTCTAAGAAGTACAGCCAAAAGACAAGGTTGTGCATACCATCGTTTTTTTGTGTTAGCAATTTGATACCAACCTTCACATACCACATTATTTGAGTAACAGACAAAATTAGCGGAAGACTAAAGTAGTGGGGAGCGGACGATGTTCAAAGTTGTGCGAAAATATTCACAACCGATAGGGGGCCACCCACTTACCGATACCCTATGTTTACACATAGCATGGAAGTACAAACACGCACTTTGGCCATGTCCATTGCGGGTAATGAGTAATTTTGTCCGCCTCTCGTATTATGTTTCCATTCAAAATTCAAGGCCTTTCAGTTCCAATCTGTGCTAGTCACCTTACTTCATTGACAGTGTTCATTAAGGCATTTGTGGGTGTTCATATAAATGTTCGAACACGTAACCAATGCCTTTGAAACAATAGGTGTCGGCGTCTCTAGCTGCATGTATGCTGCATGTTTTCTTGCCGCGCAGGATACAAAAGTGCAGATGCTGATTATAGCCTGACGCGAGCTGCCAAAGTCTTCTCAGTGCTGTGTGCTTTCTGTGAAACCCTGGGAGCATTGTTGGTGCTCTCCAACGATCCCATCATTGTTCAATGCGGCATTTTCTTCATTTGCGCGATGCACCTCTACATTATCTCGACCCTGATTATTGATGTAGCCTCGACTTGAGGAGTTTTTCTTGGTTCCTGTGGTTCCTCTAGGTGACACCCAAATTGTGCAACAAGAAATGGTCCAAAGATGCGTGTTAACCCAAACTGTTGTCCCACTTGATTCGTTTGAATCAAACGAGGTGTTCACTTGGAACTTTGTGGATGCTTTGATGTATTGCTACATCTTCGGACTCTATGGGCCCTCAGTAGGCGCGGTTTGATGGTCTGCGTGCCAGCTTCTTAACACAACTACTGTAGTTCAGCAATGTTAAGTATACAAATATAGTATACATAAGTATATAAATATATAGTATACAGTATAATGCCAACACCGGATTAATAACCCCCCCAGAAGGTCAGAACTCTACCTTAGCAACTCTTAACCATAAAACTTTGGATATAGCTTACGTCAATTAGATCTTAATAGAATTCCAGTGGATTTGTTAAAATCTTATGGATCAGAAAGGTGGTTGATTAATCAGGGGCAAACCGTGGTTATTATCAATGGGGGACATGGGCTCATGGGGGGTACCCTTTGGGAGCTATCCAAACTGATGATTTTTATAAAGATTCCAATTAGAAATCGATGATTTGGGGAATAGTTGTTTTTTGAAATTTTCAATGATCAACTTAAACCTTAAGTATAACAGTATAACAATGATGATTAAAAAAAGTAAAAACAATTGGAAATAAATAGAATCGGAAATAAAATTTGTTGGATAAAAACATGGATTTCAGCAAAGGGGGTTGATTAATCATGTCCTAGCCAAACGGTTTATTAATCCTGGGGGACCACCTGTTTTTAAATTGCAAAAAAAATGGAGGAGGAGGTTGATTAATAACGGGGTGTTGATTAATCCTGACTTGGCATTACTATAGTTTCTCTTAGCAAACACATAGTCGGGAGCCAAAAGGCCTCCCTGGCAGCGTTCCATTTTTTAGCGGTCTGTTTATCAGGAAACCCCGGTGGCCTCAGGTGGAATCTGTTTATCTGGGCCGTTCGTTTAACGGGGCAACTGTTTTCATCGCATCGACTTGTTGTATCTTGTTGATGTATAAAATGATATATCATGATCATTAGTTAGTTTCATTTCTGAGTCATAGATGATGATCTGAGCATCTAAGCTGCTGGATGTATCATGAAAATAAGCTGCTGCCTCTGCCAGGCGAGGCAATGGGTTTCCAGTGGAGCCAACTCCCTCAGATGCACCCTGTGATCATTGCGGTTCTGCTTGCCCATGTTTCCTACAGCATCTATGGGAATTTGGTCCCGACCCATGAGACCTGGCTGCAAGTTAGGAAACGCTTTCTTGTTTGCATTCTATAGGTACTATATATATACACATATATATCATATCTATATATATCTATCTATATTGTCAATGTCCATCGTGAAAATTTATATATATATACATATATTTGTTAACATATTCAGGGGCTAGCTGAGCTTGATAGGATGTTTGATTCTTTGTGTCATCATTTTACTTAGAAAGTCAGTATTGAGTAGGTAGCTTGTTGCGTCTTGACATCACTGATGTCAAGCATTAATGTCTTAAACGATCTTAAGCAGTGGCCAAACTTTAGCCCCTTGAACCATTCATTTCAACTTCAAATAAGGGAGCTTGGAAAAAAATGCGCGCTCTCATGTCACTTTCATTTTGCAAGTCCCAGTAGCCTCACTGAGGCACTATTGTCTAGAGTCTAGGGTAAAGCATTGAGACGATGGGCATGGCCATTCTTGGGATGGGCACTCCTTCCACACCATCATCCCTCATGTTTCCGACAGTTGTCAGTGAGCATCATGAAATCAAGAGTGACCCTAATAATAGATTAGATAGTAAAATTATGTAAAATTCATAGATCTTCAATGAGCCCTATAAAATTGAGTCGTGGTTGATTTTAGTGGTTGTTGGTCATGAAAAATGTCATTCATCAGCCTCCAATGAACCTTCAATAAAGTCACACATTATTGGAGCTGGAGAGGTCACCATCCACGCTGAGGTTCCGTTTGTGGTGGCTCACCGCCACGCTGCCGGCAATTTCGCCACGGGCACGTTGTTGGTGAAGCACAGCGCCGCCGCGAAGCTCCGGAAGGCCGTGCTGAGGGGCTGAGATCATGTGACATTGGAGAAAAAAAACAACAAAAAGGATAGATGGGGATGGTTACCCTCTGGTAAACTATCATAGCTATTGAAAATGGCCATAGAAATAGTTTATTTATCCAAAAATGGTGATTTTCCATAGTTATGTTAGTTTACCAGAGGGTAATGGTATGGCTAACTGAAATCCAGAAAATGTGTACACTTTTTACCAAAAAATCCTGTGGTAGGATAATTTGTTCTATCTTTTTTGGGTGTTTTAATGGTGCGTATCATTGCGTATAAATTAAAGCCATGTGAACGGTGGCAAGACAGCCCAGCTGGTGGCAAAACCCATGCCATGAAGAACTACACCATTTGGGGATGCTCTATGCCACCCATAAAAATGATTAATTTCATCATTGGGCATGGTTATTAGATGTTATTAGTGATAAATGTATTATAAATTAGTGATGCAGTTATTAGTGATAAATTAGTGATGGTTAACCATTACCCTCTGGTAAACTAACAGTTTGCTATGGAAAATCACCATGCTATTAATGGGTAGTCATCCACTATAAATGTTAATAAATTAGTGATGGTTAACCATTATGTCATGGCCATTTATAGTTGATTTAACCATAAAAAATTGTGATTTTCCATAGTTACGTTAGTTTACCAGAGGGTAACCGTTATGCATTAAAAAACACCATGGAAAAGCCACGTGGTGCTTCGAGGTCGTGGCACATAGCGGCTGCCATGTGGTGAAGGGGGCCGCGCCCGGATGGATGGGAGAGTGGCCACTGGGACATACGACGGGACGGGATGGGGCCCGGGCTCCAAAACAATTTGGGAAGTGGAAAATGACTCAATGACATACACCAGGTATATACTGCAATTATTTATAATTATATCCTTTAACTTATATATATATAAGTGTGTGTGTGTGAAAATAACTATGCATTTACGCACATATATGCAGTATATATAATAAATGGGATATTAATATCCCTACTTGGCCACGGTTATTTACGGGTCATTATGAGCCGTTTATTTCTTAGGCCCTGGAACTCGTAACTTGGGATGCGACCAAGGCGTGGATTCCATTCGTCGATGGCCTACTTCTGGTTGTGGAATATGCCGCATCGGATGCTGCTTCCATTGACCTACAGTCAGGTCATGGGCAACGAGGAGACGTGAAATATTTCTGAAAGAGTTCGAGAAAGGCCCCAAATCATGTTTCCAACTGAATCTCCAAGACTTAAACACTTTGGCTGCTTAGTTTCAATTGAATGCAACCAGGAGTCGTACACCATGTTGCACTCTGTCGCGGCGTTGCACTCAGACTTGGGAATGGGTGCAGTCAAATTATTTTGACGAAGAGCGCCCCTTAGGGCCCCTTAGGGGTTGAATCACATGAAGCGCAGTTTCTTGTGCGCGACATGGACATGGCAATTTTATGCAATTTTGATATGCGTTGCTATATGTTGCTAGTGGCTTCTTTCAATTGCGAACCGCTCTAGGATTCCAATGAATTCGGCTTGAGCTTGAATCTGTTGCCCAAAGTCAAATTCCTGAAAGAGTCACTTTTGTTTTGGGATATCCTTTCTTCCCATTATATCATATCATATCCCCCTTTTCATCCCTATTATATGATTGATTCAGCCCCCTTAAGGTCTTCGATGCGCTGTGTGCGCATCTCCGCTTCGACGGCCTTAGCAATTTAGCCTTGGTGCGAGAACTGGGCAACGTGTGTGGCTTCGAGGAAAGTTCAGCATCTTCAGCTGATCTTGTGGGAAGATTTCAAGGCTGAAGATGTGGAGATACTGTGGAATAAAATAGGGGTAACCCCAAATCATCCATTTTAGTGGGATTATCTTTAAACCATCCAGCTATTGGGTAGAAATTCTGCACCAGTTGGAAGATGGTTTGTGTATCCATTTTGCAGTGTTGGCGTTACCAATAGATACCAACTGGTGCAAGATTTTCTCTATCCATGGTATGTGAGTTTGAGATCGTTCTGTTTTGGAAATCCAAATTTTTGGACATATATGCGGTCATATCATAGAGATATGGGGGTCAAGCACCCTAGAATTGACCTAGTCATTGACCTGGTCATGTCCTTAACCTTTGACTCCTGTCATGACATCCGGGTGTGTAAAGATTCTCCACCATTAGATGTCCCGCATTTCTGAAGAATTTGAAGTATGCCAATGTGCGCGGACACAAATGCAGGAGGGCGAATGCACGCTATGCTGGGTTGGTGCATTCCCTTCCTTTCCACAGCTTTGTAGCAGCATGGCCAGCTGGAAGGTGGTGGATAGCGTCAAAGGCGGGTCGTCCCATACAGGGGTCCCTTGCAAGATTTTTAGTTGGAGTCCTCAGAAAAGTCGAGCCCCTTGAGAATTGCAGATTTCGTTGGACTCCGTTGGACAGAAATCTATAGGAAATGGGGGACACCCATTATAGTTGTCTCTTGTCCATAGCAATATGATTCACGTGGGGGATGAACATCCAATCAGCTTGCTAGGTGTTTTTACACCAATGTACCGGGGCTTTGATCTATACGCTGCCAGGTGTAGTGCGAGAAGGAAGCTACACGGTGCAGGATCCATGCAGTGGGATGTGTGCTTGTCAGCTGAGTTGAACTGCGGCCGTTGGGATGGTAAACTGGGAATGCGTCGACATGTTAAGTATCTATTGTATGTATATGTATATATATATGCATATATATATATATGTATACATATATAGTACCTACTGTATTTATACCATTTTATATATTAGTTAAATGTGTATATCTATAGTACCCAGTGTACTTTAATATGTATATTGATTTTCATCAGCCAAATTCTGGGGTCTGCAATTTTGACCAAATCCATGCGGGCATTCCCTAACGTTCAACAGGAAAGTCACAAGGTGTATCAATGGCCAGAGAGAACTGTTGGATCATAATGGATCATACTTCACATGGAATTGAGATATGCCTCCAATGTATCAAGGGCCCATCAAGTCATCAACAAGGGTGTATAATTTTGCCAGCGAGACGTAGCATGTTGTCCGATAATGTCCAGTATATAAATATATATAATATGTGCTTGTCCAGAAGCATCATGAACGATATGTGAACACTGGGACAAATGGGTTCAAAGCTCTTGTAAAAAATAAGTTGATATTATAGTTCTCACCCACCTAAGAGGGATACTGATATGTGATATTTCCGTACACTTCGATGTGCTGTCAGGGTGACATGCAACTGTTTGCAGGACGTGGAAGACCCTGCATACAAGAAGCCGTCGGACTGCAAAAACATCAGCCTCTTCCAAAAGCTGTCTCTCACGAAAGCTTTGGTGTTTTAAACGATTTGGAGGTTTCCTAAAATTGGGATACCTCCAAATCATCCAAGTCATTAGATAAGACTATTTTAGATTGAAACCTATAGTTTTAGGGATCCCCCATTTTCAGAACCCCCCATGTGGCATTTGTACAAAAATGAAAACTTGCTGTTTTGTGACGCCGGGGAGTTTGCGCCTGGGGGTGCACGAATTCTCCTTAAAGGGCCACCAAACAACATGTAGAGATACACGTCACGACAGGCCCAGGACACTGGGCCTTTGCAGCTGACCAAATGCAGAAAAAACGGAGCTGGATGCAGCTGTGATGACTATGACAGTGGCAACTGCACGAATTTCCTTTGAAAGTTGCACATGCTCGCCAAGTAGCTAGCATATCCTCAGACTCCTTTGGTCAGGAGTGCTTGAAGTGGATCAACTTCATCTCGCCGAGCAATCAGCAGATTGGTCGGGGCGAAGTGAACGATTGGCCGCAGCTGGATGCCCTTGGCCCCGGTTGTTGCTGAGGCTAGTCATAACTTATTGACGTGTTTTTTGGGACCTTTTTTCCCGATATAGCAAGCCCCAAAGGGGTTGCTATCGCTCAGTATGGGCTCCAGGTTGCACCTGTGTTGGAGTGATGTGGAGTGTATAATGTAAATGTGTTTACAGCCCTGCGCGCGCACACATACACACACATACAATCACATACATATCTATATATTATATAATTATTATATATATATATATATTATAATAATAAACAATAATTATAGTAATAACAATAAAAATAATAATAACAATAATAATAATAATTAATAATACTAATAATTAATAATTAGTAATAATAATTAATAATAATAATTAGTAATAATAATAGTTAGTAATAATAATAATAATTAGTAATAATAATAATAATATATATATATAATACACACTGTAATCATACCAGCATTTCGGTGTTGCGCCTAGGTTATGCGTAGCCAGACTTGCAATCTGAGCGTGGCTTTCTGATTGCATGTTTGGCGTTGAACCCCAATGCTTTGCGGAGACATTGCCATCCCCTGCGTGCTGAGGTTCAAAAAGGATCTTGCTTTGCTCATGGCCTAAACAAAGTAAAGGAAATGGGGTGGCCGGGGTGGCATTCGTTTTTTTTTGAACATATTCACATCCATGAGCACCAACTGGGAACTAGAAATGGAAGGTCGCAGCCCAGGTGAGGTTTTAGGTCATCAACTGTCAGCAATTTCTTGGCATCAAGCAATTGGATAATCCAGTAAAGTTGGTGTTTTTACTTTTGGATACTTGTTGGTAGTGACCCAAATCTTTGTTTCGCATGGTTTCGAGTTATATCATGTTATATCCGGTGTTTTGGGCGACCCCAAATCTGCCACAAAAAACGGGGATGGGTCAAAACAGTAGCTACAAGAGGCCATAAGTTTTCAAGATGAAGATGATTCGGAGGATGAAGCATCCAGCTATCTCGTTATATCAGTTATTTCGATATGAAGTCCAGGTTGCCAGGTTTTTGATTCGTGATTCCCGGTCCACTTTTTTTTAGTTCACAGTGCTGGGACGAGTCCATCCGCACCTCGCTTTGACGAAGTGAGCCCCCGAGCTTGGCTTCTGCGCACCATTCGACGATATGAAGCTTGGCACACCTTGGCACAGCTTGGCGCTGGTGGGGTGGAAAGGCGAAAGCTGGAGAAAGCTGGGATGGGTAGGTCTTTCCTGTAGATTTTCCCTTATAGACCCCCCCCCCCAAAAAAAAAACTTTTCCCATGATGTTCCAAGAGTATGTTTCCCTGTGTTTCCCCTATAACTTCTCCAGGTTTCCAACGTTTCCATCCATGACTGATGATTGCCAAAAGACTTTCCATTGCACCTCAGCTTCCATGGAATTTCTAGGGCCCTATTCCCATCATGACCCATGGTCGCTTCCCATTCCAATCTTCTAAGGGTGACCATGGGACCATGGGAATAGGCCATCATTGGTCAACACCGTGGCATGCCGTGGCGCCCCAAGGAACCACGAGGGAGTGCAGGAGTTGGCCAAGGTGAACTCTGTGAGCAACGTGGTGGCGCGGGTGGTGGCGCGCAGCAAGGGGGTGCCGCTCCCGGTGTCATCCAAGGCACGATGGATTCGATGGATTCCCCGGGAATCCAACATGGCTGGAACATCCTCATCAAAAAAATGGGGATAGGATTTTCATGGTATTTTTCAAAAAAAGTATCATGTTCATGCTTTTTTTGATGGATGAAATCATCTAACCAGCCATGGATCAAAAAAATTGAGGAAATCATCTAAATGGATCTAACAATGGTAGGTTCATGGTAGATTTTCATGAGCTTTCCAATTGCCAAGCTAGATTACAAGAGGCATAATAAATCACGAACATGGCCTTTGGTGGAAACTACATGAGCTAACTAATCTTAGACCCTGGTTTTTTCTTCAAGGTCTATGTCTGTCTGGGGCAGGGTAATGATGATACATGGATATACATGGATATGGCTAGTAATGGATGCAATGGATTTGTCGGTGATATGATATTTGATATAGTATGCTATGGATTTTATAGGATTTTGTTGGGTATTAATGGGATACATAGTTATAAGTAAGTTATAACACACACAATATGGATATGAATGAATGTTAATGGGGTTGTTAGCCATTCATTTGGATAAGTTAGATCATGACCTCAAGTAGCGACCTCACTGTACTGATGCTTAGAATTAAGAGAATCATCCCTTAATGGCCTTATTTCTTTTTTCAGTCTAGATTTCTTGTAAATTATCCAGGATTACCCAGGCATGTGGAAAACTTATGAAAACTTTAGGCCGCACAAGGGTGGTCTATTTTAGCGTCCTTTTTGTTGGGCCTAAATACGTTTGTGGCCTGTTTGTTTGTGGCTGAAGAGTCGTGTGTATGATCCCTCCCAGCCGACCACTTGATTTGGCCAACGAGATTTAGCGGCACCTCTTACCAGGTCAAAACATGATGCCCGCAGCAAGAGCACATTGAAAAGCCTCGAGAAATGTCCCACTTCCGGATGATTCTAGTAATTTCAAGTGTGGTTTGCCACTAAACATCACCCTTCGGTAAAACATGGCATGGAAACTCCCATCAAAAATGGGGTTTCCATGGGGGACTTTCCAGGGACACACTGTGCCAGGTGACGTATAACTCCAACACGGGCCGCTGGGCGGCCGGAGGGGTCATGGGAAGATCTTCCTATGTGGGATTTGTATTCCCAAATCAACATGCGGACTTTCCAGTTTGAAGTGATCTATAATATATTATAATATACCGTCTCTAAATATGTATATCATATAGAAATCAAAATTGTGTGTAAAGAAACGGTTTCTTATTACCATCTTATATAGAACTTGATTGCAGCATCTCTGACTACCCCAAAGGTTTCTATGGCATGATATGCCCGTTAGAAAATCACTGATTCAAGTGCATAAACTGCCCTCAATTGTTGACTGTTGATCCATGAATGCTGCCAATACACCATGCTCATTGCGGGAGTTTTTGATCGTTAAACCATGTGAAACCCCTGATTTTGTGGCTCCCCTGAATCGCCATTCATTTCTGGCGGCATGTAAGGACAAGGATGGACCATGTGGAAAGATGTGCCTTTCAGCGCTGACTCGGGCTTGATGTCCGTCGTCATCCCTTGCGGAGGTCGGGTTTGCCATGGCGGGGGGAAATGGCCTGGTTCTGAGATGGAAAAAATCGATTGATTTTTGAGGTAGAGGGCTACTAATTGCAACCAAATGCTTCAAAAAAATGCCACAGTGATCAAAAGTGTACATTGAAGGAAGCAAGTAATTTAATATGGATCGTCCCAGATCGTCCCCGTCCTTCAAGCACTTAGATACGCAGCCCAAGCGCAGAGAGGTGCAGTGGTCGTCTGTGTGGTGATCGCGCGGATGTTGAAGAAGTGAGATGCTGCGGATTGGCCGATGAGTTCCTATGTGACCGGGTTGCGCGAGTAGCCTGCAAGGTGATGATATGTGCATGTGCCTAAATGTCCTAGATCTATAGATGTAGAATGATGTAGATGTAGACTACATGATGTAGATATGATTTCTGGTTGTCATTTATTCATGCGTATGTTTGTACATAGTATGCCCATGACAACTGGCATTTGTGGACGGTTCAAAGCTGCTTCATCACATGTACCCCATTTATTCTTGCAATCTCTATAGGCTATAGGTGTTGTTCCTTGCTTGGGAAGTGGTTCAATCGGAGCCATATTTACCTTTGTTTTGAAAGATGTGGCCGACTCAACAATCAGTCCTTTTTTGTGTTTCATCTTTCTTGCTGTGATGTGTTATTTGCAATTCTTATTGGTGCCAAGTTGAGACACTTGAATTTCTTTGGACATGCCAATCCCATTCTGGTGTCGTGGCTGGCGCGTGCGCAACCCAGTTTGGCCATCCAACAGGCAAATTGACGGCCAGTTGATTACCGATTTGCCTTTTTGATTGCAGTTTGAAGCAGAAAACAAAACATATTTGAGGTTACTCCGTCGAAGTCGAAGCTGCACCGTCGCGCGCGGCAGCAGCCAACTTTGAGGTTACTCCAATATGAACCATGAACCATAATTAATCATGATTATAAGAACATATAAGAACCTTCCCCATGAAGACAATGGGCGATCATATTTTTGATTGACGACCTTTTTGTATCTTTTTATATTTGAATCGGATTAATTTTGCTATGATATCCTGGTATCTCGTTGAAATAATATGTTCATTCGGATGTAACAATAAGATTTGATTTATGGATATTTATGATATTTTATAATAATTATTCAAAAAATATCCTTACAAAATTTTTAAAAAAAATAATTGGGAAATCTATTTATATTAAAAATTAAACCCTTATAAAAATTATTATTATATGAATTCGCGGAATAAAAAATAGCAAAAGAAAGGAAATAAAGGAAAAACACAAAAAAATAATAGGAAGGAAAAATAATGGAAAACAGAGAAAAAAATAAAGAATTAAGGCAAAAAAAAAAAAAAAAAAAAAAAAAAAAAAATAAAAAAAAAAAAAAAAAAAAAAAAAATATATATATATTTATATATTTTATATTATATTTTTAATTATATAATTCGAAAAATAATTAAAATTTATATTAATAATCTAATATATTTTAATATATTTAAAAAAAATATATATTATTTTAAAATAATTAATTAAATAAATTAATTAAAATTATTTATAATTATTAAATAAAACATAATATTATATAATTTAGAAAATTTATTTTTTT